>MJGMH1__coassemble_1920_pt1 | contig 48751 bp, 44 predicted proteins | sample MJGMH1__metabat2_high_PE_009 | metagenome-assembled genome bin MJGMH1 | reverse complement strand
TAGTAAATTCATCTTACATCAGTTTGAAGGTTTACACAAACTTTGGGATACTCCCGAAGTATAAACTTGAAACGGTCTCGAATCTTCCCCGTTCACACATTACATGTTCACTCTTCTTTCATCTCATATACTCTATGATATTCCTTCGTCTCCAAGTCTTTAGCTGTTTCACTTCGATTCCTTGACAAAAATTTTGTAATTTCATAGCAGTTAATCCAGATTTCATTATTTCCCTCTTTCTGAGATTCGTCAAATATAATCTGTAATCCCCAATGTAAATGGGTCTCATCAATATTATTCACATTTTCTTTTTTGCTGTATCCAGTATGCCCCATATATCCAATCACATCACCCGCCTGTACAATACTTCCCTCTTTAAGCGATTTATTATACGGAAAATTCTGTCTTAAATGTGCATAGTAATAATATCGCTTTTTATCAAAACTGCGTATTCCAAGGCGCCATCCTCCGTACTGATTCCAGCCAATCGCCTCCACATAGCCAGACTCTACTGCCGTAATCGGAGTCCCCACAAGTCCCATCATATCATGCCCCAAATGCTGACGCTTATAGCCATAGCTTCTTGATGTTCCAAAGTCATCATAATCACTATATGCATAACCCTTTGCAATTGGTGAAAATGCTTTCAGCCCATATCGCTTTTCCCATCTGACTTCATTGGTTCCTTTCACCGGAACCTGAATTTCATAATCTCCCACAAATTCATCTAATACCGCCGTATACGACTCCAAGTAATAATCATAATACTTTTTGTCTTTTGTTATTTCCTCCATTGTGTATTCCTTTTTTACAAGTCCTTCTGCCAATTCATTTAAATCACTTTCTTTATACAGCTTATAGTTTCCCCCATATTTCACTGCCAGATATGCCAAAAGTTCTATCCAATCCAACTCAACCGCTTTTTCATGCGTCTCTACATCCCACCAATAAGCCCTCTCCAATGCCTCACATGGAATGTTAAAGTCCACCCATTTTATAAAATCCCCATCCACTCTTTGTATCTTTGAGGCAGATATCTTTCCGAAAATGATACCAACACAAAGCACTATCAACACAAAAATCTCAATCCCAATTGCCCATTTTACCTTCTTCTCAAACATAATCATCCAAAAAAAGAATTTCTACATATCATATTGCCCATCTGACCAAAATATGTAGAAATTCTTTATCTTTATGGTTCCGTCAGAAGGTGTCGCTGGAGTATCCTGTGTCTTATCATCACTGTTTTCCGGTGTATTATTGCCATTTTCCCCTTGTGTTTGATCTGTCGGTTCTGTTTGATTCTGGGGTTCATCACTTGTATCTGCATCAGGCGTGGTATTGTTATTACCGGAATCCATATTCAAATCATTATTCTTCGAATCTTCTGGCTGATTTTCTTCTGTTTGATTCATATACTTATCATGCATCTGCTGTGCAAACTTGGCAATTGGATGCCGGTAGGTATATACTGCAAACCCGAGCACCGCAACAACGATCAGAAAGAGCAAGAACTTGAGCAATCCGCCGCCTCGTCTTTCTTTCTTCGTTTTCGTCTTTCCTCTTCCGCCTCGTCTTTTCGGAAGCGAAACGGAAGGCAGCTTTTTCCCTTTCTTTTTCTTCTTCTTTGTTCTCGTCTCTACCACATCTTCTGCCGTCACTTTTTTCTGTGTGTCTCTTTCTTTTTTCTTGTCCAGATTCACCTTTATCTTGCAGTCATAGCAAAATGCATATCGTGTAAAAACAGGCTCCCCACTTTCGTCCGTGCCGGACTGCACCGGCTTAATCGTCATCTCTTTACCGCATCTTGTACATTTCATACTGCTTCCTCCTTACTAATCAAATGTGAAACTTTTTGTTTAATTCCTCCCCTAATTCCCGTGTTTTAAAAATGACCTGCGCCATAAAGAACAGGAAACTAAATCCCACACAGATAACCGATGGAAATGTAACTCCAAGCACTCCCGTCAATAATAAAATCAATGGTATCACAAATCCATATCCCGCCGCCATCACAAAATAAATCATGTATTCATTCGCAGCTAACCTCTGCAGCTTTGTGATCATCAGCATGGACATCATTATTATAACACTAATTCCCGGAAAAACAAAATCAATTGACCATTTATGCCATCCGGTTCCAAGATCCCAAATCAGACATCCAACCGTGATCAGAATCAACTGCCACATTGCATTTTTCAAAAGATTATATCTCTTTACAAACCCGATTGCCAGTGCTGTCCACATACTTAAGATTCCACCGGATACGATGATCGCCCAATATTTTCCTGGTGTCAATGTAATATTCACAACTGCTGCAATCACTGCAAAAACAATACAGGCAAATGAGAACCACTCGAAAAATTTTACAGCCGCCGCACTCGCAAGTCTCTCCTCCGGATAGTCTGGTTCTTCCACTTTCGAATGTATTCCAAGCTCTGACAATATCTGAAAAAAATTTCTCTTAATATTCATGCTGTCATACCGCGATGTAAAACCAAGGGAAAGTTTGTCTTCAAATGAACACATACAAAGTTCCGTCTTCGGTGTACTTGTGTACACGCCAAACCGCTCTATATACGGGACATACGCTTCCGGCATTCTTACAACACTCATATTAGAGAAAATTGCAGTCACATCACTTGCCGCCATCTTTGCTCCCGCCAAAATCCCCAGATTTTTCAATTCCAAAGGTGCCACCCGCAGAATTGGGTTCATCTCCAACGCGATCAGCTCATTCATGCGCATCGAAAGTCTTTCCTTCGTAAGCTCCTCCTGAAAATATGTTTTCACCTGTGCAAGCACCTGCTCAAAAGTGTCCCCTTCTCGAAAACGATACCCAGGTTCAATATATCCGAAGAAATTCAGCATCGAATCTGAAGGAAAAAAATTGCGAAGATTCACCGGGACCATCAGAACAACCGGATGCTTTTCCTGTCTTTTCGGCATCTCCCTGTGGATCGCACAAAGGAATACTGCCGTCAAAAAAACAGTCATCGACACCTGATATTCCCGCGCCTTTGCCAGCACTTCTTTTACCGACAGCACCGCTTCTGTCACCTGCAGCGGTCCTCTCGCCTTCCGAAGAGTCTTAATCTGATATGCTTTTACCTTTTCCTTCTTCTCTCGCCGTAAATCAGAATAATACTTTCGAAAACTATCTGATTCCTGATCCTGAATTGTAATGTGCTCCTTATCAAGCGAAATATCCGCTTCACCATATGCCAGCACAATATAGTGTTTGACAATCTCTTTTAAAAAACATGTGGCACCTGTTCCGTCTGTCAGCACATGAAATACTTCAAAATTAATCCGCCTTTTATAATACGTCACTTCGAATAACAGACTTTTCTTGTCACGCACATACAGATTGCTGCAAGGCTCTTTAAATTCCTCTGTGACAACCGGTTTTAAATTACTCTTTTCCAAATAATGCCAGAACAAGCCTTTTCGCATGACCGACAAAAAAAGCGGATATTTTTCAAGCGCTTTTTCCACTGCCTGCTGCAAAATCTCTTCTCTGACGTCTTCTTTCATAATACAATAAAAACGAAAAACTCGAGTGTCCTTTTTGTTGCTTGTCGCCGGAAATAATTTTGCGGCATTGTCAAGCTTTCGCCAATATGACCTTTTCGAATGAAACATCTCTTACCCCTCCCCTAAAAAATGATTCATAATTTCAAAACTCTCCTGCACATGAAAATATTTGATCCCCAGTGCAAAAAATCCATGCAGCGCATCTTTGATACGATGAACCTCCACTTCATTTCCGGCTTCCTCAAGCGCCTTACCATAAGCCTCTCCTTCATCTCGAAGCGGGTCAAATTCCGCGGTGATAACCAGTGTCCTCGGCTGTCCTGTGAGATCTTTCTGCAAAATCGGAGCGAAATACGGACTCTTTTTGTCCGACTCATCTCTTGCATATAAATCAATATAATCCTGCATCTTTCCAGCCGTCAACAGAAAATCCTTTCCATTTTCATGGACGGACGGAAATCTCGAAGTCTCTGTATAGTCGTTATTCACCGCCGGATAGATTAAAATCTGCTGTCTTGGCATAAACTCTCCCCTCTCTTTTGCAAGAAGAGAGACTGCAGCCGCCAGATTACCGCCGGCACTGTCTCCTATGATCGTGATATCGTCCAGATGCACATTTAAAATAAACTCATTCGTATAGACCGCCTTCGCTGCGGCATAACAATCCTCCAATCCTGTCGGGAACGGATACTCGGGAGCGAGCCTGTATTCTACCGACACAACAATATGATTGGTCGCCGATGCCATTCTTGCACAGATCCTCTCATAATTATCTATGCTCTCTGTGACCCATCCCCCGCCGTGAAAGAATAAAAGAACCGGATATTTGTGTTCAATCTCTTCGCCAGGCAGATAAATTCTCACAGGAATCTCATGTGTGCCATTATATATTTTATAATCAATCGTCTTATGAAAAATTCGCATCGGATCCAACGCCTTTAAATTTGCCAAATGCCTGGACGCATCCACCTCAATTCCATCAAACGAAAGTGCTTTCAATACTTTTCGCATTGCCTTATTAATTGCCATTCTCTTCTCCTATCTGCTGCTTTTGTATGAATTGATAATACCATGTTTTTAGCTCTAAAAAAAGGGAAAGACTCTCATCTTTCCCTAAAAATCTATATTTTATAATAAGATATATTTTCCGATAAACAAAAATGCCAATACAAACATCAATGCACTGATCTTTTTTTCTTTTGCTTTTCCTGTAAACAGATTGATTGCAACATAAGAGATTACACCCATTGCAATTCCTTCTGAAATACTGTAGAAAAATGGCATTGCTGCAATACAGATATAGCAAGGAATCGCTTCCCCAAAATCACTGAAATCAATACTCACTACATTGGTCAGCATATAGAACCCTACAACAATCAATGCCGGCGCCGTCGCAAAAGATGGAATCGCCAAAAAGATTGGTGACAACAATAACGACAATCCAAACAAAATTGCTGTTGTGACTGCTGTAAGACCTGTTCGTCCCCCTTCCGTCACACCGGAAGCACTCTCAACAAATGTTGTAACTGTAGATGTTCCAAGCACTGCACCTGCCGTTGTAGCAACCGCATCTGCCATCAGAGCACCTTTAATTCTTGGAAGTTTTCCGTTTTCATCTAACATATTTGCTTTTGTGGAAACACCGATCAATGTGCCGAGTGTATCAAAGATATCCACAAACAAAAACGCAAACACTACAACCATAAACTCTCCGATATGAATTCCTGAAAAACTCAGTTTTCCAAAGATCGGACTAAGACTCGGAATCGAAATACCGTTGCTGAAGTCCGGAAGCAAGCTGTACATTCCAAGTTCTGCATTTGGCACATACAATCCAGTCAGCTGACAGATAATTCCAAGAATCCATGTAATTAAAATTCCCCAAAGAATATTACCTTTAATGTTCTTTACTACAAGAATCGCTGTAATGATCACACCGATCACCGCAAGTAATACCGTAATTCCGACATCATTCATCGTCGCCTTTGCAGCACCTTCTGCCAAATTACTGTTGTAACCTTCCAGCGAGAATAACTGCACTAATGTAGAACCACTGATAACAATTTTTGCATTCTGCAGACCGATAAACGCGATAAAAAGACCAATTCCGACACTTACTGCAGATTTCAAATTCATCGGGATTGCATTAAAGATTGCTTCACGCACATTCGTAACTGATAACAGAATAAAAATAATTCCTTCCACAAATACAGCTGCAAGCGCCACCTCCCATGTGTATCCCATGTTCAGTACAACCGTATATGCAAAGTATGCATTCAGTCCCATTCCCGGTGCAAGTGCAAACGGATAGTTTGCAAACAGAGCCATGAGCAAAGTACCGATACATGCCGCAATCGCCGTCGCCGTAAACACTGCTCCATGATCCATTCCGGCTGCCGACAGCACACTTGGATTTACCGCCAGTATATACGCCATTGTCATAAATGTCGTAATACCTGCCACCACTTCCGTCCTGACATCTGTTTTGTTTTCTTTTAACTTAAACAATTTTTCCAGCATAAAATTTTCCTGCCTCTCATTTCCTTTTTTTACTTCACAAGTTTATCAGACAACTACTGGAAAGTAAATGAAAGTATTCATTACTTATTTTTATAAACATTTATTAGCACGATAAAAAAGAAAGCGCATTCCATCTCAAGAACACACTTTCTTTCTATATTATTCTGTCTCTCTGACTTTCTTTCGAACCGGAAGAATCATAGATGGTGATACAGAAAGTTCATCAATTCCCATCTTCAGGAATGTCTCTGTCAATTCCAGATCTGCTCCTAATTCTCCACAGATTCCAATCCATTTTCCTTCTGCATGTGCATTGTCTGCCGCCATCTGGATCATCGCAAGCACTGCCGGATGATGTGGATCATAGAATGTGTCAAGCTTTGGATTCTGCCTGTCAATCGCCAGTGTATACTGTGTGAGGTCATTGGTACCTACGCTGAAGAAATCAACTTCTTTTGCAAGTTCACGGCTCACCATAACAGCTGCAGGTGTCTCGATCATAATTCCAAGTTCCATATCCTCACGGAATGCGATTCCTTCTTTGTGAAGTTCTTCCTTTACCTCTTCTACAATCTCTTTAATTTTCTTCACTTCCCACACTGCTGTAATCATCGGAAACATAATCGCGATCTGACCGAATGCTGATGCACGATACAGTGCACGCAGCTGAGTTTTAAAAATCTCAGGCTTAGTCAGACAAATACGGATTGCACGATATCCAAGTGCCGGATTCTCTTCTTTATCTAAATTGAAATAATCTGCCTGCTTGTCCGCACCAATATCAAGTGTACGGATGATAACTTTCTTTCCAGCCATATTCTCAGCAACTGTCTTATAGACAGCGAACTGCTGCTCTTCTGTCGGGAATGTCTCATTCTCCAAATATAGGAATTCGCTTCTGAAAAGACCGATTCCGCCTGCATCATTTTTCAAAACAGCTCCCACATCTGAGCTATTGCCGATGTTGGCATAGATATTGATGTGCTGACCGCTCAATGTGACATTCTCTTTGCCTTTTAGCTGTTCCAACAGTTTCTTTCTTTCCATATCCTCAGTCTGTTTTTTCTTCATCGCAGCGAGTATCTCTTCATCTGGATCAATATAAATCTTTCCGTCAAACCCGTCGATGACAGCAAATTTACCATCATATTCCGGTTTCAACTCTTCGCCCAAACCGATGATCGCCGGGATATTCATTGTTCTTGCTAAAATTGCTGTATGTGAGTTCGAAGAACCATACATCGTAGCAAATCCCAATACTTTTTCTTTATCAAGCTGGACTGTCTCACTTGGGACAAGATCATCTGCCGCAACAATGACAGGTTCATCTGTCGCAAATGTAACTTTTTCTGCTCCGGACAAAATATTCAAAATACGCTCAGAAACGTCTTTTACATCCGCAGCACGTCCCTGCATATATGCGTCATCCATTGCTGAAAACATCGCTGCGAAGTTGTCAGCTGTCGTTCCAACCGCATATTCTGCATTCACCTGTTGTGCAGTGATAATATTGATAATAGATTCAATGTAATCTAAATCTTCCAACATCATCTGATGAATCTCAAAGATCATCGCATTCGTCTCACCGACGTCCGACATTGCTTTCTGATACAATTCCTGAAGTTCTGCAACTGCTTTTGCCTTTGCATCTTCAAAACGTTTTACTTCGCTTTCGGTATCTTCCACATGCCATCTTTTGATCTGCTGTTCATTTCTTTTATAAAAGGCAATCTTACCGATTGATACACCGCCAAATACACTTTTGCCAGTTAATGTAATCATAGCTTAACCTTCCTCAACATTATTTTTCTTATAAGTTTTCTTTTAAAAATGTCTCGATTGCTGCGATTGCTTCTGCTTCGTCAGCACCTTCTGCTGTCATTACAATCTCTTCACCGCATTTTACAGCTAATCCCATTACGCCAAAGATTCTTTTTGCATCTGCTTCTTTTTCTCCCTTTTTCAGTTTAATATCTGATTGGAATTTTGCAGCTTCTTTTACTAATAATCCTGCTGGTCTTGCGTGGATTCCTTCACTATCTGTAATTACATAACTAAATTCTTTCATGATTATTCTCCTTTTCTTTTCTATAAATGTTAGGCTCTACCTTTCCTTATTATCTAATATTTTTTACTATTTTTCAATAGTAATTGGTTTTTTTAACAGAATAATTCCAAGCATTGTCACAACAGCACCTATCACTATTGCCGCAAAGAACATTGGGGCGTTTTCCATAATGCCAATCACAAAGATACCTCCATGCGGTGCTCTTGAGCCACATCCGAATGCCATTGAAACCGCTCCTGCCACTGCTGAACCGACGATTGATGGCGGAATAATGCGCAGCGGATCAGATGCCGCAAATGGAATTGCTCCCTCTGTAATGAATGATAGTCCCATAATATAGTTGGTAACAGTTGTCTGTTTTTCACTCTCCGTAAATCTGTTTTTTGCAAATGTCGTGGCAAGTGCGATTCCGATTGGCGGAACCATTCCACCGGCCATAACCGCTGCCATAATATCAAACTGTCCGCTTGCGATTGCTGCTGTTCCAAATACATACGCTGCCTTGTTGAATGGTCCTCCAAAGTCGATTGCCATCATACCACCGAGAACAGCTCCAAGCAGCAATTTGCTTCCTTCCCCCATACTTGCAAGTCCGTCATACAACCATTGATTGAATGCCCCGACAGGTGGATTGATGATAAATACCATGATTGCACCGATCAATACAATTCCAAAGAACGGATAAATCAATACCGGTTTGGTCCCCTCCAACGCCCTTGGAAGCTTCGCAAATACTTTCTTGATAAGAAGCATCAGGTATCCTGCAATAAATCCGGCGAACAGAGCCCCAAAAAATCCCGATGGAATCCAATCTGCCTCGGCTACAAACACCGATGTTCCTGCTTTCGCAAGCAGACCACCAACGATACCAGGCATCAATGCCGGACGTTCCGCAATACTCATTGCAATATATCCTGAGAGGATTGGGAACATCATACCAAACGACACATTTCCCACCAAATTCAAGAATTTGGAAAGTGGATTTCCGGTACCAAAAACATCAGTTCCCGCGTTGGCGCCGTCAAACAAAAATGACAGTGCAATCAGGATTCCTCCTCCGATTACAAACGGCAGCATATGTGATACACCGTTCATCAGACTTTTATAAATCTTTCTTCCGATACTTTCCTGCTCTCCTTGAAATCCGGTCATCTCTTCTTTTTCAGTGCTGTGATAGATTGCAACCTTTCCGCTCTCTGCTTCTTCAATCAGTTCTTTCGCTTTGTGAATTCCATTGGCAACCTTTGTGACAATGACTGGTTTTCCATCAAATCTCGCCATTTTTACATCCTTATCAGCTGCCACAATGATACAGTCACAATTTGCGATATCCTCTGCTGTCAATACATTTTTGTCTCCGCCTGAGCCGTTTGTCTCCACCTTGATAGTATATCCCATCTCTTTTGCTGTATTTTCAAGACTTTCCGCCGCCATATAAGTATGTGCGATTCCGGTAGGACAGGCCGTAACTGCAAGAATCTGATATCCTGTTTTCTTTTGTTGCGTCTCCTTTTCCTCCGCCTCCTCTTCAAACTTTTCTTTTTCCGCCTGATCAATATATCCTAAAAATTCCTCTACCGTAGACGCTTTCATCAGGTTTGCCCGGAAATTATCATCCATCAACAGCATCGAAAGACGACTCAATACCTCCAGATGAATATTGTCTTCTGTATTTGGTGCCGCAATCAGGAACACCATGTGTACCGGCTCACCGTCCAGAGAATCATAATCCACTCCGTCCCGAATAATCATCGCCGCTAGTCCAGGACCACTCACCGCATCTGTCTTTGCATGTGGAATAGCAATTCCTTCCCCGATTCCGGTCGTCCCTTCTTCTTCTCTTGCGAATACACCGGCTCTGTATTTTTCGAGGTCTTTGACATTCCCGCCTTTTTCCATCAGCAACGTCATCTTTTCAATCGTCTCTTTTTTCGTAGTTACGACACCGTTTAAATCAATACTTTCTTTTTTCAATAAATCTGTGATTCTCACGTTACTTCCCTCCTACAATCCAAAGTTCTCTTTTGCTTCGTCTAACAACTTCACAACATCCTCTTTTTCTGCAAGCCATGCCAAAAACGCAGTCGCACTTCCGGTCGCAATTCCCAATTTAAATGCCTTTTCATAGTCTCCTGTATTCAGATATCCTGTCAAAAATCCTGCAACCATCGAATCTCCTGCTCCCACCGAATTCACCACTTCTCCTTTCGGAGGAAGTCCTTTATGAATCTCTCCATCCTCAGTGATCAGAATTGCTCCGTCACCTGCCATAGATATCAATACATTTCTCGCTCCTTTTTCCTGAAGCTTCTTCGCATAGGTGATAATCTCTTCATCCGTCTTTAATGTGACACCAAACATCTCTCCAAGCTCATGATTATTCGGCTTGATCAAAAACGGATGATACTTCAGAACATTCAACAACAACTCTTTTGTTGCATCCACCACGATACGAACGCCTTTTGTCTGTAGGCTCTCCATGATACTCTCATAGATATCCTCCGGCAATGTGTTCGGAATACTTCCCGCAAGCACTAAGATATCCCCATTTTTCAGACAATCGAGTTTTTCAAATAACTCCGCAATTGCTGCATCACTGATATCCGGTCCCTGCCCATTGATCTCGCTTTCCTCATTCGACTTCATCTTCACATTAATGCGAGTCAGACCTTCCTGCAACTCAATAAAGTCTGTGTAGCATCCAAAGTCTGTCAACATCTTTTCCAACTGCTTTCCGGTAAACCCTGCGATAAACCCAAGTGCTTTGCTCTTAATTCCCAGATTAGAGAGAATAACCGACACATTCACACCTTTTCCTCCCGGGAATATCACCTCTTTGGTTGTCCTGTTGACTTTCCCAAGTGTCAGGTCATCCACCTGAATCACATAGTCCAAAGACGGGTTAAATGTTACCGTGTAAATCATGCTTCATCCACCTCCACAATATTTTTATACTTTTGATAGATTCCCTGCTTCAGCTTAGTTGTGATTACCTCCGCCTCTTTCAGTTCCGCAAATTTAATAAGCGAAATCTGTCCGATTTTAGAAGAATCTGCAAGAATATATTTTTTCCTGCATTGTCTGAACGCTCTTTCTTTCACAGCAGCTTCATTAAGATCCGGCGTAGTGATTCCATATTCATTATGAATCCCGTTCGCACCCAAAAATCCTTTTGTGAAATTATATTTTTCCAAGCTTTCCAATGCTTCCGCCCCGATCAACGCCTCTGTCTCTTTCTTCAGCTCTCCGCCGAGCAAAAATACTCTGCATCCCTTATGCAGCAATTTTCTTGCATGCGAAATTCCATTCGTCACATAGACTGCTTCCTTTTCCAAAATCTGCTCCACAAGATATTCTGTACTTGTTCCTGCATCGATATAGACAAAATCATCTTTTCTGATTAATCCGGCTGCGTATTTTCCAATCTTTATCTTCTCTTCTCTATTCAAATCCTGTCTCACAGAGACCGAAGAGTCTTTTGTCATATATTCCATATCGACTGCCGTCGCACCTCCATGCACCTTAATCAGCTTTTTCCGCTTATCCAGCGTTGTCAGATCCCTTCGTATCGTAGATTCGGAAGTATCCAAAAGTTCTGTCAGTTCCGTCACTGTGACACTTTTCTTTTCTTCTACAATATTTAATATCCGGTTAAACCGTTCTTCCGCCAGCATATTTACACCTCTCTTCTAAATCTATTTTAAATTCATTTTCATTCAAAGTCAATCATTTTCATTCAAAATAATTCACAATTTTCCACTTTATTTTTTATGCATACTGCAAAATCTTTATTGCCATAAAAAAGCCATTGCGAAGCATCATACTTTACAATGACTTTTTTCTTGAAAATTATACCTCAAATAATGGTGTTGACAAATATCGTTCTCCCGTATCCGGCAATATTGCCACAATTGTTTTTCCTGCATTCTCTTCTCTTTTTGCAAGCTCTATCGCCGTGTGAAGCGCTGCGCCGGATGTGATCCCTACCAGTACCCCTTCTTTGTGGGCAAGCATTCTGGAAGCCGCATATGCCTCCTCATTTTCCACCTGCACAATCTCGTCATAAATCTCCGTATTCAAAATTTCAGGAACAAACCCTGCTCCAATTCCCTGCAGACCATGAGGTCCTGGTTTTCCTCCTGATAACACCGGTGATGCCTCCGGCTCCACTGCAACTATCTTCAACGCCGGATTCTGTTCTTTCAAATATTCCCCGGTTCCTGTAATCGTTCCACCCGTGCCTACTCCCGCAACAAAGATATCCACCTTGCCTTCGGTATCTTCCCATATCTCCGGTCCGGTAGAAACGGTATGCGCAGCCGGATTCGCTTTGTTTATAAACTGACCAAGAACAACTGCCCCGTCAATTTCTTCCGCAAGCTCTTCGGCTTTTGCAATTGCTCCAGCCATCCCTTTTTTCCCATCTGTCAGAACAATCTCTGCGCCATAGCCTTGCAGAAGTTTCCGACGTTCTATACTCATTGTCTCCGGCATTGTAAAGATCGCACGATAACCCTTTGATGCCGCAATGGACGCAAGACCAATTCCCGTATTTCCACTTGTAGGTTCGATGATCGTCCCTCCATTCTTTAGGATTCCCTGACGTTCAGCCTCCACCACCATATTTTTCGCAACACGGTCTTTTACACTCCCCGCCGGATTAAACAACTCTAATTTCACCAGGATCTTTGCTTTTAACCCAAGCTCTGATTCGATATTCTGCACTTCTAAAAGAGGTGTATGCCCAATTAATTCCGTTACATTTTGATATACTTTTCCCATAAGTAATTCCTCCTTCAAATAGACTTCTGCCTTCTGTTTTCATCGGCAAACGATGTCATTAACTGCTTCAATGTCCTCTCCTCCAACAACTGATTCACCCGTGTATTAATCTGATCCCAGACTAAGATTATAATTGCTGCATGCACATCATCTGTTCCCTTCTCTTGTGCATATTTATCTACAATCGAGAATTTTCCTTCCAGTACCTCCAAAACTTCTTTCACTGTGATATCATCAGCCTTTTTTGCCAAACGATACCCCCCGTGCACCCCTTTGAGACTTTTTACAATTTCAGCCTTTTTAAGCACACTAAAGACCTGTTCCAGATAATTCAATGACAGTTTTTGCCTTTGTGCAATACTTGCCAACGCAATTGGCTCTCCATTGTCATGAACTGCCAAGTCTACCAGCGCCCGCAGCCCATACCTTCCTTTTGTCGATATTTTCATAAGAATTTTCCTTTTCCTACCACTTCGCTAAGTATTACATGTTTTATGTTATACACCTATTCTCCTGCTCTGTCAACTACCTCTTTTGTAATATCTGCCACTGAGACATTCTCCGTAACACCCAAGATTTCTCTCCACATATCTGCCCAGACTCCTCGTGTCAAGCAATCCTCACACGCAATCCCGCAATTCGTCTCTTTTGTCAGACACTCCACCGGTGCAAGCTCTCCTTCCACAGAGCGAAGCACGTCCAAAACAGTAATATCTTCCGGTTTTCTCGCAAGACGATATCCTCCCATTGCTCCTCTTGTACTCAAAATCAGATTCTCATTCTTCATTGCTTTGACAATCCTCTCTAAATACTTTTCAGACAGACCTCTCCGTGCTGCAATATTTTTCAGCTGCTCTAAATGTTCTTCCGAAGAATGCATTGCAAGATCCACAATTATTTCCAATGCATATGTCCCTTTTGTCGAAATTCTCATATTCTATCTCCTTATTTTCATTGTTACGTCTTATTGTAACCTATATTTGTGCATTTTTCATTATATTTTTTCAAAAACATTGACATTTATATAGAATTATGCTAATCTAATTCAATATTACGCAAGTAATATACAACTTTATTATTTATTTTTATGGAGGTATCAACATGAACAAAGGTACAGTAAAATGGTTTAACAACCAAAAAGGTTACGGATTCATTTCCGACGAAGCAGGAAACGATGTATTCGTTCACTATTCTGGACTTAACATGGAAGGTTTCAAATCTTTAGAAGAAGGTCAGGAAGTAGAATTCGAAGTAACTGAAGGTGCAAAAGGACCTCAGGCAGTCAATGTCGTAAAACTTTAATCAGAATCAAAATGTAGATGTGCCTTTTATTTATGTTTATGTATATAATATATATTTAATTAATATTTAAAAAGCAATTCTTATGCGAAATGATTAGAAAAAGGGCAGAAGCGGTTTCCCGCCTCTGCTCTTTTACTTTACTTAATTTTAGTCTCTTTTCTTTTTCCGTCCAACCACTGCCATACCAGCTGCCGCCATCGCTCCCAGACACCATACAGCCGACTGAGGATCCCCTGTTTTCACAGTGTCTTTCTTTTTATCCTCTCCTGCACTCTGATTTTGACTATTGTCACCATCACCTTCACTCTGGTTTTGGCTATTGTTATCTTTTCCGTCATCTGGTTTTTGCTCTGGATCCTTCTTATCCTCTTCCTCAGATACTTTTTCAAGCCGATTCACTGCATCTTCCAACGCTGCTTTTGCTGCATCCACATCTTCCTGTGTTACATTCTCATCCTTCAAAACAGTATCTGCTTTTTTCATTGCCTCCAGAAAATCGTTCCAACTGTCTTTTGTGTAATCGACTTCTTTATATGCTTCGAAGCATTCTTTATACAATTCTTCTAGTTTTGATTTGTCTGCCTCTGGTTTTGGATTTGGTTTGTCCTGAATTGATTCCAACGCCTCTTTCAAAGTACTTGCCGCCGCATTCACATCATTTTGCTCTGCCAACGCATTTTCATACATTGCCTCTGCTTTCATATATGCCTCCATAAAAGCATCATATCCCTTTGCATCTGCAAATGTCAGACCAAGCTCTTCGCATTTTTCTTCCGCTGCTTTCACTTGCTCTTTCAGCACTGTCTTGTCCACTGCCTCATACGCTTCGAATTCTCTCAATTTGAACGTATTGTTTCCATTCAGACTTACTCCCTGCATTTTAATGTAACGTGTATGAATTGGTTCTGCAAATGTGATTGTATTGACACTTTCTCCATCTACAGTCTGTAAATCTTTCCACACATTTCCATCTTCTGAGATCTGAATCTTAAAACTTTTCGGCGCTCGATCCCATTGCAGTACCAGCTTACTGATGTCTTGCTCTTCCAGCATATCTACCGCAAATGCGCTGTCCGCATATGCGCCCTCAAAATACGAATCCTTTTCACTCACATCTGTGCCATGCTTTCCATCCAGAGCATTGCCGTCACCATCAATTGCTTTCCAGCCGACACGAAGTTTTTTCCAGTCCACATCCTGATTGCCGTCACCTTTTCGCTGCGCCGTTCCTGCAGCCGCTGTCCCCTGAGACACATTGACTTCTGTCACTTCTTTTTTCTCTGAAACTTCTTTGATTTTTTCCGGTGACAATGCTTTGTTATATACTTTCAAATTTGCAAATTCGCCCTCTATCCCTTTTCCTATAGAAGAAAGCGGAAATACAAATGTCGATAGCAGATGCTCATAATCCGTCTCTGAATTCGTAGTTCGCAAAAGTGTCTTTTCTAATTTTCCATCAATGTACAACTTCGTCACCTGCTGCGTCCCGACAATTGTCATCTGCACCGGTTTGTCTGTTGGAATCCGGTAACCAAAGTCCTGTGTAAAGTAAGAACGATTAATCTGTAAGTTCCCTTTGTCATTGATTGACAATCTTCCATCGCGTCCGTCAAAAATATATGTCTCTCCATCAAGATTTCCCTCTTTTGCAAGTCGAAGTTCAAATTGTACCGTGTATGGATAATCCATAGATCGAAGCTCCGTTTGCACCTCTGTATCTCCGTTCAACTGAAGCCACGCTGTCCCAACTTCTTCTTTTATCTTTGCATCCGAAATATTTCCGTTATATCCATTTCCGCTGGCATCATATACTTTTCCATCCTTTACATTTGCAAAATCATAATTCAGCACAAGCCCGGTCTCACTGTCTACATCTGCCCCCAAAGACACGCCCGGTCCCTGCTGTAATCTGTCATACTTGAAACTGTACTCTTCAAATGTCTGTGTCTCATCTGTTCCGCCCCATGTCTTTTCACTCAACACTGCTGCCTGACGCATGATACGTTCAAAATTATCTCTTTCTGTCACACCCATATCTGCAATGTCTGCCCAAAGCGCCGTCTTTGCTCCAAGAAGATTCGGCTCTGACTTGCTTACTTTGCTTCCTGTCATCACTGTCGGATCCCAGTTATTGAACACATGCTCCACATTGACAACATCTCGTTTGTCGCGCCCCGGATTTCCATACAGATGGAACGAATCCACATTGACAACCTTAAATCCCTGCTCGATTCTTTTTTCTGCATTTTCCCAAGAGTTTGCCCAAAAATCAATCTCAATATCGTTGTACGCTTTTGCATCTTCCTGATTAGTAAAGAACTGGCTTGTAGATCCCCACATACGCACTTTCTTGTCATACGACTTCACATTGTCCGCCATCGTGCGGATATATTCCTGAACCCCCGGGCGTTCCTGATTATTGATATTCCAGTACTCGTCTGCTCCGATGTTGACCGTGTCACCTAAAAATACATCCTCTTCCAGATACTCATCAAACAATGCATCCATAAATGCAAACGCAGAATCTTTTTTCTCTCCGGTCATTGCAAGCAATTCCCAGTCTTTATCTGCATTGATATTTCCGGTAATCTCCGGAACTGCCTTTCGCGCTTCCTCCAAATGATTTCTCACATATTTTGTAAATAACAATGAGTGCCCCGGTGCATCAATCTCTGAAATCGGATTAATTCCGTAATCCATCGCCAAATTCTGTAAATTCTTGTATTCTTCTTTTGTATATTGCGGCGAACCGCCAAACACTTCGTTGTAATAGTCGTTCTTTTTTTCCGTCGTCTTAAGGCTTGGGAAGGTATCACTTTCCAGACGGAACATACCTTCTACGTTTTCCCAATGTTCGTATTTATCACGGTCTGCATTTCCCGGCACATGTCGGTTATCATTCAGATGAAATTGTACTTCATTAATCTTATAGAACGCCAGCGCTTTCACGATATCTTCCAATGCATCCATCCGGTATGGTGTTCTTGCAATATCAATCATCACTCCACGGACTGCATATTTGGAAAAATCACGGGCAATTCCCTTCGGGAACTTAAATTCATCTTTCTGTGTATAAAATACCTGCTCTAAAGTCATCGCACCGTAAAGACATCCGTTGTATCCATTTCCAATGATGTGGATTCCATCGTCATCTGCCTGCAGAAGATATCCCTCGTCTCCAAGTGTGTATGTATCTTCCACCGCAGACTCAATCAAAATGTCATCTGCATCTGATTCCTGTCCGCTTACAATTGCAAGTTCCATTCCGGTAATCTCTTTCATATCCTCCTGAAACTGTTTTGCAATTTTGTCTGCACCAAGATTCGCCCCATCTTTCACAATGATGCGTGAATTTTTCGTAAGTTTAAATTCTCCATCATAGCCGTACCATTCCTGAATACTCGGAATCACTTTTGGCTCCACATTTTGATTCTCTACTTTTGGGAACAAATCCGTATGTTTCTGAGTCTTTTTCGGGACAGCGACCTGAAAAGACTTCTTTGCCACATCTTCTTCATCTTCTTTATTTACCACTTCCAGCATGATCTCCATGCTTTCGTAATCGTACATATTATAATCACTGATTTCACCATCATCTGTAATTACTTGCGGATATTCACTTCCGACTACGTGAATCTCATAACCTTCCGGCACCTGCGGCAGCGGCACTTCTTTCATATCCGCAGTGATCGTCTCCAGACCTTTGACCGTATCCAGCACTTCTTTTGCACTTTCCGGCTCATACGGAACCGGAACCTGCGTTCCGTTGATCTCGATCTCACGCACAGAGACACTGTTTCCACCTGCCTGCGGATTTACTTTATTAAATTCAAAACGAACATATTTTTCTAATTTATCCACATCTTTAATAGAATCTACTTTATTCTGTTCTGCACTTGGCTCATGTGTGATATGAGCAACTTCTCTCCAATTATCTTTTTCATTTGCCCTTGTCTTAATTGTATAGTCTGTAGAAAATACTTTTAAATAAAAACTAATATCAATACTTGTAATATCCGTTACTTCATTCCCCAAATTCAGTTCTAGCCATTGCATTGTCTGTTTCTGATTTGCATCTGTTCCATTCTTCATCTGAGGTGCAGACCATCTTGTCTCTTTGTCGCCATCAACTGCCAAATTCGGTGTGCAAGATTCCATTCCGGTTTCCACTCCGGATGCTATGGCACGCTTGCCTTTTGCGATATTTCCGGTAACCGCATCTGGATTCTCCGGCTTGTCCGGCTCATTCAGCTCTCCATACACTTCAAACTCATACACACCGATTCCGCGGCTTGCCGCATTGTCATTTCCCGATGTAAAACGCAGACGCAAATAACGCGACACCTCCACTGGCTGACCATTTTTCGTCACGTCCACTTCTTTCACAATATTTGCTTCATCACTAGAAGGCAGATTCAATGAACCAATTTCCCGCCATGTCGCATCTTCCGCCTGACTGTCCGATGTCTCAATGACGAAATTTCCATATAATTTTGCAAAGAATTTCACAGTCACCTTTGAAATTTTTGCTGAGTTTCCGAGGTCGACTTCCAGCCATTCTTCCTGAAACTTTTGAATATCGCTGCTCTGCCAACGGCTGTTTTGTTTTTCCGTTGTCGCATTATCCCCTTTTCCATCAAATGCCAGTTCTGGAGTTCTTGCTGGATTCTTTCCATCTGCCTCCAGATACCGCGATGCTCGTGCCGTTTTATTCAAAGCGATATTCGTCTGCTCATTTCCTTTTTCCGCCGCCTGTTCTATCTGAGTATTTTCTGCCGCAACTGATAACATACCAATACCCGAAAGATTTCCCGCCGAAAGTGCCGCCGCCAATAAGATTGCAATTACCTTTTTCCTTTTCAATTTCTTTTTCCTCTCTTTCCTGACCGCTCCAAGCCATTTCGTTCAGTATAACATATTTCTTCTGTTATAACCATTTGTAATTATAAATTTTTACCCATATATTTCACTTTTATTTTCTCAGTATGTATATTTTGTATATTTTTTCAGTCTTCTTGCAAAAAATAAAGAGCATATCACAATGATACGCTCCTTATTCTTAACAATTTGCCTTGTACGCTTCATCCGCACTCCACACATCGAATCCATTTTCCCGTAAAACACCAACTGCTTTTTCCGGTTCATCTGACTTCAGCACCGCCGAGGCATCTGCTCCATTGGCAAATGCATACATATATTCCACATTCACTTTTGCTTCCACCAATGCATGCATTGCTTTGCCGAGCGAACCGGTCGCATGTGGCACACGAATTGCAACCACATCTGTCAGCATCGCTGTAATCCCTGCTTCCTTTAAGACCATTCTTCCTTTCATCGGATCTGATACAATCATGCGCAGCATCCCATAGTCTGCAGTGTCCGCAAGACTTAACGCCACAATATTGACATCATTTTTCCCTAATACTGTCAAAACCTCATCAAGACGTCCTTCTCGATTCTCCAAAAATACGGATAATTGTTGAATTCTCATATTTCCCCTCCTCTTAAGATAGATTTCTCTTATCAATGACACGTTTCGCTTTTCCTTCGCTCCGCTCAATTGTCTTCGGCTCAACTAGTTTTACTTTCACTGCCACCCCAAGCGCCTGTTTTAACACTGCACCGATTTTATTTTTCAAACCATCCAACGCACGGATCTCATCCGAGAAGAAGCGTTCATCCACTTCCACCATGACAGTCAGTGTATCCATATTGTTCTCACGGTCAACGATCATCAGGTAGTGCGGTGCGACATCCCCACCCATACTTAAAAGTGCAGTTTCCACCTGAGTTGGGAACACATTGACACCACGAATGACTTTCATATCATCCGTACGTCCTTTGAATTTTGAAATTCGAGGGAGTGTTCTTCCACATGCGCAGGCACTGTGGTCAATGCTCGTCAAATCCTTTGTCCGGTAGCGGAGAAGAGGCATTGCCTCTTTCGTGAGAGTTGTAAAGATCAACTCCCCTGTCTCTCCATCCTCACATGCTTTTCCCGTTGCCGGATCTAAGATTTCCGGATAGAAATGGTCTTCAAAAGTATGCAATCCGTTATGATGGATACATTCAAACGCAACACCTGGTCCCATAATCTCGCAAAGTCCATAAATGTCAAAGCAATTGATTCCAAGTATGTTTTCAATCTTTTGACGCATCTCCACAGTCCATGGCTCGGCTCCAAGTATTCCCGCCTTTAATTTCAATCTTTCTACAAGTCCGGCTTCCTGAAGTGATTCTGCCAAATGAAGTGCATAGGACGGTGTACATGCGATTGCTGTCGCTCCAAAATCTTCCATACACATCATCTGTCTCTTTGTGTTTCCCGCAGACATCGGAATTGCCATCGCACCTAATTTTCTTACACCAAAATCAAGTCCCATTCCTCCGGTAAAGAGACCATATCCATAACAGACATGAATGATATCCTCCTCGGTAAGTCCTGCCATCGTAAGACATCTTGCCACACACTCCCCCCAGAGATCCACATCATTCTGTGTGTAGGATGCAAGTGTCAGTTTCCCCGTCGTTCCGGAAGTTCCCTGTACTCTCGCTACCTGAGATTTCGGAACTGCCAAAAGCCCAAACGGATAGTTTTCTCTCAAATCCTCTTTCGTTGTAAACGGAAGTTTATCGATATCTTCCACTCCTTTGATATCTCCCGGTTCTACTCCAAGCGCTTTCATCTTCTCGTGGTAAAACGGAACATTTTTATATACCCGTTCCACCAATTTTATCAATCGTTCACTTTGCAGAGCCGTCATCTCATCCCTGCTCATACATTCCACTTTCGGAGCTCTGATTCTTTCCTTCCACTCCATCGCACTTCATCTCCTCTATAACTCGTTTTCGTCTACAATCTTTACGTTTGCCTTTTCCAGACTTTCAATCGCTTTTTCAAAATCATCTGTATGAAACACCATGACAGGCGCCAGTCCATCCCGGATAATAAACGAATAAATGTAATTGATGTTAATCTTTCCTTCCGCAAGAATCGTCAACATATTGTTCAACGTTCCCTTCTTATCTTCCAACGCTGCGCCAAGCACTTCACTGACACGGACAACAAATCCTTTTGATGTCAGATATTCTTTTGCCTCCATCGGTTTGTCAACGATGAGACGCAAAATACCAAACTCCGGTGCATCAAACGAAGACACCGCCCGGATATTGATATGTGCTTCCGTCAACTGACTCGTCACATCCATAAGGCTTCCCGGCCTGTTTTCCACAAATACGGATAACTGCTTAATCATAAGACACCTCCTACAATGTATAGCCGACATCAAATGCCTGCTTGTTTAGTTCCACAGTCTTTGGCGGTACCGTATGTTCAATCACGTCATACCACTGCTCTTTCGTAAAATCCATGTGCTGTGCAGCAATTCCAAGCACGATCATATTAAACACTCTCGGATTGCCAAGTTTCTTCGCCGCTTCTGTCGCATTCACTATATACACTTTATGTTCTTTCGCCAAATCTTCTAAAATGTGTTTCGGGTACTGCGCTGTCCCGATCACAACAGGCATCGGATCAATTCTCCAGTCATTAGCAATCAATGCACCGTCTTTTTTCAGAAAATGCGCATACCGGAGTGCTTCCAATCGTTCAAATGCGATAATGACATCTGCCTGCCCTTCTTCCACGATCGGCTCCGCAACTTTCTCTCCATAACGCACATATGTCACAACACTTCCGCCTCGCTGCGCCATCCCGTGCACCTCAGAAAGTTTCACATCATATCCACCCGCAATCGCAAGCCCACCTAAAATCCTGCTCGTGAGAAGTGTGCCCTGACCTCCCACACCTACAATCATAATATTTTTTGTCGTCATTATCTGTCACCTGCCTCCACTAATTCAATCGCCTCAAATTTACATAATGTCTCACAAAGTCCACATCCGGTGCACATAGTGTCATCAATATGAATCGTTCCGTCCGCATTTCTTGTCATTGCCGGACATCCCGGTTTCATACACATACCGCATTTTTTACACTTGTCTTCATGTTCAATATAAACCGGTTTCTTTGATTTATCCAAAAGGACACATGGTGATTTTGTAATGATGACAGACACCTCGTCTTTTGCCACTTCTTCTTTTACCACTTTTTCTAACTTTTCAATATCAAACGCATTTACTTCCACTACGTTCTTCACGCCAATTGCCCTGCAAAGTGCTGGAATATCGATTGCATATGTCGGCTCGCCGAGAAGTGTCTTTCCGGTCGCTGCATGGTCCTGATGCCCGGTCATTCCGGTTGTGGAATTATCAAGAATCATCACTGTTCCTGTCGCTTTATTGTACATCATATTCATAAGTGAATTCACGCCGGTATGTAAAAACGTAGAATCACCGATCACGGCAACCCAATTTTTGATATAGTCTTTTCCTTTTGCCTTTTCCATTCCATGAAGGCTTGAAATACTTGCCCCCATACAGATTGTTGTGTCCACAACACTAAGTGGTGCAACTGCCCCCAAAGTATAGCAGCCAATGTCTCCTGCCGCATGGATTTTCAACTTATTCAGCACATGGTAAACGCTTCTGTGTGGACATCCTGGACATAAAATCGGAGGTCTTCCCGGAACCTGTGCAGGTGCTTTCACATCTGCCTTTTCTCCGAGAATTGCCTCACGAATCATATTGGCGCTGTATTCACCCTGCACTGTAAAAATTTCTTTCCCGATTACTTTCACACCCCATGATTTCACCTGTTCTTCAATAACAGGATCCAATTCTTCTACAATGTAGAGTGTCTCCACTTTCTGCGCAAACTCCTCAATCAATTTCTTTGGAAGTGGATTCACCATGCCAAGTTTTAACACAGACGCATTTGGAAGAGCCTCTTTTACATATTGATACGGAATTCCACTTGTGATAACACCAATTTTTGTATCATTCATCTCCACTTTATTGATCGCCATTGTGTTTGCCGCCTCTGCAAGCTCCAGATTTCGCTTCTCAATCTCAATATGGCGAAGCTTTGCATTGCCCGGCATCATAACATTTTTACGAATATCTTTTTCATACGGCTTATCCTCCGGCTCCACGCGGTCACATAATTCCACAAGCCCCTGCGAATGCGCCAATCTTGTTGTTGTTCGGAAAACGACAGGGCGATCGAAGTTTTCACTGATCTCATATGCAAGTTTCATAAACTCTTTTGCTTCCATATTGTCCGATGGCTCCAGCACCGGCACCTGAGCTGCTCTTGCGACCATACGTGTATCCTGTTCATTTTGAGAACTGTAAAGCCCCGGATCATCTGCCACAATCACAACAAGACCGCGGTTCACCCCCATATAAGAAACAGTATAGAGCGGATCTGCCGCCACATTCAGTCCCACATGTTTCATACATGCCATAGAACGTACCCCTGACACACTTGCTCCAATCGCAACTTCTGTTGCCACCTTTTCATTCGGTGACCACTCCGCATAAATATCATCTTTATATTTTACAAGATTCTCACTGATCTCTGTACTTGGCGTTCCCGGATACGCAGCAGACACCTTTACGCCCGCCTCATATGCTCCACGGGCAATTGCCTCATTGCCGAGTATAATTACTTTTTGATTCATATTTGCCACTTTATAGTCCATCCTTTCGTAAATCAGTTACACGCTTTGCTTTCCCTTCAAAACGCTGTAATGTATGTGGTGCTACCAGCTTGATATTAGATGCAAGACCAAGCGCAGATTTTAACTTGCTTTTGATTCTCTGCTCCAACTCACTCAATTTTGCATAACTGTCAAGTAATCTGTCATCGATCAATTCCACGGAAATCGTCATCACATCGAGTCTGTTCTTTCTCTCCACAAGGATCTCATAATGTGGTCCGATCTCCTCAATCTGAAGAAGCACTTCCTCAATCTGTGTCGGAAATACATTGATACCACGAATGACAAGCATATCATCAGAACGTCCAGATAAGTTATCCATCCTGCATGTCGTTCTTCCACATTTGCAAGGTTCATAATGCAATCGTGTCAAATCTTTTGTGCGATAACGAATCATCGGAAGCGCTTCTTTTCCAAGACAAGTGACAACTAGTTCGCCAAGTTCACCCTCCGGCAGCACTTCCCCAGTCTCCGGATCAATAATCTCCGGAATGAACCAGTCTTCATTGATATGTAATCCATTCAACTCCGTGCATTCTCCTGACACACCAGGTCCACACAGCTCACTCATTCCATAATTTTGTGTACAGACAAATTGGTCTCCCCACACTTTATGCATCTCATCTCTCATCGGCTCGGTCATCCCTTCGCCTCCAAACAAACCGATCCGAACTCTCAGATCTTTTGCCGGATCAAGTCCTCTTCTTCGAATCTCTTCTCCAAGGTGCAATGCATACGATGGTGTCACCACCAAAAGTGTCACACCCATATCCTGTAAAAACATAATCTGTTTATTTGTATTTCCCGAGGACATCGGGATCACAGCTGCACCAAGTGTCTCCAAACCTCCGTGCAATCCGAGCGCTCCTGTAAATGTTCCATACCCAAATGCAATCTGACAGACATCATCCTCTGTCGCGCCGCCCATACACGCCACTCGCGCTACATTGTTCAGCCAGATTTCCAAGTCTTTTTTCGTATATCCTACAACAGTCGGTTTCCCAGTAGTCCCGGAACTGGCATGAAATCGAACAAGTTCCTTTTTATCTACCGCAAACAATTCCATCGGATAATGCTCCCGAAAATCTGATTTATTTGTAAATGGCAATTTCTGTAAATCCTTTAACGTCTGAATATCTTCCGGCTTCACGCCCGCTGCATCCATCTTTTCACGATAAGGCACTACTCTCTCATAAATATATGCAACACTTTCCTTTAATCGCTCTAACTGAATCTTCTCAATTTCGGCTCTTGGCAGTGTCTCTTCCTTCGCCCAAATCATTCCCTCATCCTCCTTTTTCACTGCATTCCTTTAACAAATCGCTTAATGTTTTTATTATAGCACAATGCTTTTGTGATTTAAAGCATTAATTTATTACAATATGGTAGAGGATTGAACAAGCCTGCTCCTGTTTCGTTACAAAAAAGTCTGCATTTTTACAAAAAAGTCTGCACTTTTTTTGAAATACGCGTTTCCCCTAAAAAATTCTTCCAAAAAAGTTTGCATTTTTTATTCCCAAGTTTTTAGCTACAATAGGGTAGAGGGAGAATAATTCTCTCGCCCCTCCCGTTGAACCGTACGTACGGGTCTCGTATACGGCTCTACAACTTATATTCCAACTTTTACTAAGTAATAGGATAAGGGATTGAGCAGACCAGCTCCATCTTTTATCCTATTTTCAAGTAACTCTTTACTGATAATGAAATTCACTACGTTCATTCCACTTCTTCTGTACCGACCAAGTCTTGAATTCGAAACTTTATGAATATCTTCCTGACTAAATCCATTTCGGTTCTTCCAGTTTAAATAGCTTAGGTTTCTGTAGATGGTCTTCGGTTTCTTCCATTGCTTCATGACTATCACTCTTATTTTGTGTCTTAGCCACTGCCCGAGCTCTTCCATAAACTGCTTCATCAATCCGATTCTAAAGTAATTAATCCATCCTCTCACAATCTCATTGACTCGTTTAATTGTATCTGCCAACGGTCTTGCAACGGCTTTTCCTCTTTTCAGACATTCACTCAGTTTCTTCTTTAGCTTCTTTTTCTTTTCGGTAGTGGGTTTTACCTTCCATTCACCACCGTTTTTCAGAAACGTGAATCCAAGATATTTGCTTCGTGTCGGTCTGATTACTTTCGTTTTGGTTTCATTCACTTTTAGAAACAACTTTCTCTCCAACCAACTGCATATGGATTCCATCACTCGATTGGCAGCCATTTCACTCTTTGTGAATACCAGCACATCATCTGCATACCTTGTAAAGTGAAGTCCTCTTTGTTCCAATTCCTTATCTAACTTATCAAGATAGATATTCGAACATACGACTGAAAGAGGCCCTCCTTGCGGCACACCGGTGATAGTCGCTTTCTCCAGACCATTTTCCATTACACCTGCTTTCAGATATTTCCGAATCAGATTCAATGTGCTACTGTCATTTACTTGTTCTCTTAGTATCTGAATTAATTTATCGTGATTTACCCTATCGAAAAACTGCTCTATATCTATATCCACTACCCATTCATATCCATCATTCAGATACTCCAATGCCTGTCTGATGGCATTGTGACAGCTTCTCCCTGGTCTAAAACCATAGCTGTAGTCACTGAATATTTCTTCATAAATATCCGATATAGGCTGTGCTATTGCCTGCTGGATAGTCCTGTCAAGTGCTGTGGGTATTCCCAATGCTCTTTTCTTACCATTGTCTTTTGGAATATATACTCTCCGAACTGGTTTCGGTATATAGGTTCTGTTTCTCAGAGATGTAATGATTTTCTCTCTGTTCTCTCTTATGTAGTCCCCCAGCTCTTTTACAGTAACCCCGTTAACACCACTTGCACCTTTATTGGCAACTACCTTTTTATAGGCTCTGTTCAAATTTTCTTTAGATAAAATCACTTCCATCAATTCCATTGTTGTTACTCCTCTGACTTATTCCAAAATTCATACATAACACCCCTCTAAGTATAAACAGTATTCCTTGGTTACGTTCCTACTTTTCCTGTCCACCCGATTTCTGGTTCATGTATTATTTTAAACATAGCGATTCGTACTATAAATCGTTTCAGTCCTTCGGCTTTCGCCTACTATGACATCATCTGACTCCCTCTCCAAACCTTTTCGACCATACCGTTCGGTATGTGAGTAGGGTCTCCCGAGGTAAGACACTAATCTTTCGTTCCACAACCTCTTGATTTACAACTTTGGTTTACGTTTACCTTTCGGGCTTTGGTTTGTCTGGCAACCTTACCCACCTAATCGCCTAATCAAGTTTCTGTTCGTAGGCTCAAGAACTTTGCTACACCACTTCCTCCATCCATACCATTACTGATACCGACTTGTGGTTCACTACACTTGGCGGTAAATACCCGTGACTGGACTTTCACCAGTAAGATTAATGCCATGCTCGGCACACCAAAAAAATTACTGCCCACCTCAGTGAACAGTAATCTTCTCTTCCATTATGAAATTTTCAAAGCTCCCATACCATTTTCGTATCATCAACAAATATTCTATGGGATGTATTTTCCCATTTGGAAGACTCCATTGAATCAATCGTTTATAACTGAAATCTTGTAGAAGTAACTGGTACTCCTCCGGAATGGTTCTGTCATTCTTCCACTCCTCCTCTTTCTCTGAAAGATGCTCTTTGTTATACCTCTCCCATAAGCTCTTCCTTAACCGTACCAAATCTAATTCGATATCATGCTCTACTATGAATGCAACATCTCTCGCAATCTCATTTAGGATCGTATCTGCACAACTTTCAACAGATAAATCAAAGGTGGAAACGTCTACCTTTTTTGCCCGGATACCCGAAACAGATTTCAACCGGCATTGATGTTTATGGCATACATGAACCCCATTAACTTGATGATATCTTTGAATACCTAAAAGGCTTCCCGCCTCTTTGATACAGACAGGACAGTAAAATAACCTTTGGTCTGCACCTTCCGTATAAGAAAACCCTCGTGATAACTTTACAGCGAAACGCTTCTTTTCCAAAAGCATGTCCCGAATCACTTCCTGATAGCGGCTTCTGGTTACAAACATGCGATAATACGAAAAAAGCGAATGGTGTTGAAGATACTCCCCCAGTGATATTCCAAGCACTTCCAGCAATGTACTGACATTCGGGGGAAAGAGTGCATTGGAAACACTTTTCTTTCCCGAAGATAAAAACATCAGACGTTCCTCTCTTTTTGTAATTCCCAAGTAATCACACCATCTCAAACAATACGTGTAAAATAATTCTCCCTCCGCAATCGCCGGATAATCCAAATATATCATCTGTCACACCCCCTGAAAAAGCGGGAGAGGTTCATCAGATACCGCACACTGACTCTTTTTAATTTCCTTTTTTCCCCCCGCTAAATAAAATCGCAAGGATTTCTTTCCGTATCATTTCCTCGCTCTTATCTAAAATATTTTGATCCGATTCCTTGCATGTTTCAAATGCTTTCTCTATCTCCTGCTCCGTACAAACGCCACCTAACAACTCATATAGATTTCGGATTACCCGGTTCCGAAGTACATTCGTATCTTGATAGCTTCGCTGTAGATTCTCGTCCAACAGCATTTCTTCCATAGAACTTTGTTCGATCTGCCTACGGATGCTCTTCACAAACTGTTCCTTCTCACTCATATCATACAAATCGTCCCATTGTACTTCCCCACAGTTGCTCCCCTGTTCCGAGAGCTGCAGAAGCTTCTCCCTGGAAACCGGAAAGATTTTTTTGGAAACTGTCTCAATGAATTTCGGAGTAAAGTCTTTTACCGTATCCATCTGATTCTCAATCGCTGAAATCTGTGCCGCTTGAAACAACATCAGCACACGATCGATGATTCCTCCTGTTTCACGGTAAAACACTTCTTTGAATGCATCCGTCAACGGAACTTTTTCTCGTAACCATTGTAATTCCCACAATTGTTCCATCATGTAATCCCATAACCTGTCTTTTTGATACCGCTCCACATCCACAATTTCTCCAAATCTTCGAACACTGTAAAAATTACTCTCTGCCAACAGTTGATACGCCTGATATGTTCCTACAAACACCAAAGGCACTTGAATGTCATTAGAAAGCGTCAGGAGATGATTTAGTGTATCCTTTTTCCGAACCCGAAGAAGATTCTGAATCTCATCAATGACAAGCACACCTAAGTTGAAACGATTGACTAGATTCTTTATCAGTTGCTCTTTTTGGTCAATCTTCTTTAAAGCATGTCCGCTTGGCACATGCGTAAGATTTCCCAAGACTCTTTGTATCTCGCTCAGGCAAAAATCGTAAAAACTGGCCATACTCCCATTGGCCGGACATTCGACTTTAATATAGGTCAACTGATAATATCTCCGGTTTTCTTCTTCATGCATAATTACTTGTGGGTAATATTGTAAAGCAGCTACCATGGAAGTGGTCTTTCCACCTCCACTTGCGCCAATGACTGAAAAACCGGTACTCTTCATCCCGTCTCTCCTATAAAATGGATTATCATTTTCTTCCCAATGTGCCAGCATTCCTTTCCGTAACCCAGGAACATGTTCTCTAGAACGATAAGACCTCCGCAAAGCCTCATATAGACGCTGATCAATCATATGTGTAAATTTTCTTGCTATGCGGAATTGTTCTACACGCAGGACCATCTGCATCCTCTTTTGTACTGATGCTTTTCGTTCCTCCGGGGTAACATAAGGACTGTATTGAAAACTTGTTAAGCTTTCTTCCGCTCCACGCATTGGTGGTAACGCCTCCAATAAAGCATTTCCTTGGTCTATAGATTCTTCCTGATGAATATACTTTGCACATACAGCTTTTACAGCACTAAATTTTATTGCAATGTCTTCATATTGTGTCTTTTCATACGCTGTCACATATTGCTTTTTCATAAACTGTCACCTCCCAGTTCCAGTCGCTTCATAGAACGGATTAATTCCAATATAGAAGTCTCGGAAGATTTGGTTTCCACTTGTTTTGTCGAGCAGTTCTCTTCAAGAACAGCTTTGTCTTTTTCTGCTCTTTCCGGAGTCCTTTCCTGACCAGTTTCTGTTTGCAGCTCTATACAGTGTTCCCGATGTAATTGCTCATTTTCTTGTCTGCGGTTTTCTTCAATTTGTTTTCGGTCTTTCTTTTTTATGTAAGCTTTTTTATGTTCTTTTACAATTTCCCGGATATTGGAAACCGCGTTGATTTCTTGCTGTAACCGTTCCCGCCTGTTTTGATTCTGTTGGACTTTTTGTTCCTCTTCCAAGACAGCCATTTCCAGTGGAATCAGATCTTCATAAAGCAGATTGCTCGTTTTCTTTGTATTGTTCCAAGCCCGATACCATTCCCCACTCCGCTCGAAGTAAATTTCTTCCAAGTTCCGTGAATCATACCGTATCGAAATTTTTTGTTTTCCTTCTAATTTTGCCTTTGCCATCTCCTTCGACAGCCACTCCATGTCCATACAAGTGTATTTTCTTTTCTTAAAACAAATGCCTTCTCTTGTAATTCGAGCAGTACTTTTATGAAGTAAGGATAATTTATACTGTTCCATATCCGCAACTCTTCTCAAACCGTTTGGCTGTGTAAGCCCGTATTCCCAAAGCTCATTTGGCGAAGGCTGAATGCCTTCCTGATGCATCTCTTTGGTAAGCGGATAATTCTCCATGACCGTCTGATTATAGCAAAGAATGTACTCGATTACGATTTTCGTCATTTGGTCAATGTCCAAAGCAGCTTCTCCCAAATGGGGTTGCCCATGAACATCTTTTCGAATTTCACCAGGCAGTTCCCCTTTGAGTAATATATTCATTTGTCGGAATTTTTGTTCGATGTTTGGCTTCATGCTTCCCATTGCTGGACGTACAAAGGCAATCCGAATTCCATTTTCATTTCCATACTCCAAAAACTTGTTAGAAACAAACTCCGGACCATTATCCAGTTATATTTCTTCCGGAATACAGCCACAAACCGGCCAATCCGATTCTTTGATCTCAATTCCGTATTTCTTGCAATACTCCACTTTGTCTTCCACCATGTTGAACAAGGCAGCCTCTGCACCATTCCATGAATTGTCATCCAAACCAATTCCGAATCCTGTGAGAATCTTTGAAAATACATCCACAATCAAATATAAGATTGGCCTACCAATAATCTTGCTGCGGTCCATTCTGCTGACTAAGACAAAATCCATCTTTGTCTCGTCCATTTCGTACCGCACACCAATTCCCTTTTGAGAAAGATTTTGAATCGTATCGGAATGCAGTGGACGGATCATATTTTCGGCTTGTCGGACACCGTGCTTCGCAATATAACATTCTACGGAAGACAGCTTCTTTTTGACCCAATAATATAACTGCTTCTGTGTCGGACAGTCCACTTCCGGGAAAATCACAAATTCACTTTGTCCATTTGTTACTCTCACTTCGGAATAATATTGCATCAGAAGTTCCCGATATAATGCCCGAAAACTGATTCTTGTTTTTGCGTGAAGATATCTTTTTGCCATCGCATCAAATTGCGCAACGACCTCTTCCGTTCGGGAAACTTTTGAAATTCCTTTTCTTCCACTTTTCTTATCCGAACGGAACTGTTTGGTTTTTCCCAATCCACCACAATGAGCAAATGCCGGAATTAATGCCCGTAAATGCATTCCGCTTTGTAAATATTTCCGTAAATATCTGCGCACCGTAGTCACATGCATTTTGTATTTTTCTGCCACTTCTCGAATCAACCATGCACGCTCCTTGGCTTCTCGAAGCCACCCACACGAAATCGAATATTCTCGGAACTCACGAATCACGTCCTTTATTTTTTGAAATAATTTTTCTGCCTGCTCAGAAAGCGTATTCCATGTAATCCCCTGCTCTTCCTGCCGTTCTTCCACAATCAACTGTGCTTTCTCAGTTTCTAACCACTGTTCCATTTCTGCAATTGGATAATAGGAAGTTCTCATTTTCGTAGTCTGAAGCTGAACCACAAGACAAAACTTCTCCTGTATTTCGATAATCCGATATTCTGCCGCATTGATTGCAATCTTATCTCCACACATAAAACAAGTTTTTTTCATTTGTTCTCGCCTCCTCTCCAGCACGAAAGGCTCCGCATCTTCCGCTTTCTGATAGGTTGTTCTACGTATTATCAATATTTTTTTCTGTGATAACCGCCCATTCAATTCCTTTTTGTTCCCAATATCGTTTTTCAATAAGCAGTTTGCTGTAAACCCTTCGGTCTTCTAACTCACAAAACGGCTTTACAGCATATGCTTTTGGAATAAGTGCCTTGTCCACTCGAACATAGGCTACAAAATCTGTCGTCATTACAATTGAATCCTTAGTCCATGGATTGGAAGGATGCTGCATGTTCAACTCTTCACAAATAGACTGTGTCGTACTCAATTCTAATGGAACTTGCTCGAATAACTCCTGTACTTTTGGGTTTTTCCGAAGCATCAAATACACTCTTAATTCTAAATCACTCATCAAATGTATCGTGCGTGCCGGATATTTTAAATCCGGAATGGAATGCCGCCTTCCACTTCCATGCATACATTCTCTGCAGGTCAGCCATGGCACATATGCTTCTGGCCTTGCCAAATCAATAATTCCGCGCTTCCTTTGTTTTCTAGCTGTATCGGAAAGTTCTTTTGCCATCCGAACACCCCCTTATTCCGGATCTTTTTTCTGGGATAACTCAAAATAGTCCATCATCTCTATTCCATAGGCATCGCATACCTTTTTTGCAATCTGACCACGGACACGCTGTCCGTTCATTACCCTGTAGATAGTTCCTCTACTAATCCCCGTTTTTTCGCATAGTTCGTCCACAGAACAACCCTCTTTCAAAAGTAATATCTGTAATTCCTTTTTCCCTTTTAAATGCATCAAGGTCACTCTCCTTTTTCTAAACTTTCTTTCTGTTCTCCGCATTTATTTGTATCCACAACCCTCTAACTTTGTTGTGTGTTTGCGCGAAAATATAAAATAGTATATCTCTTGATATTATAGTATACTTTTTTACATATTTTGTCAATTATTGTAAGATAGCTTCTAATAAATTGTGATTTGTGCACAAAACCATGGGTTTCTTTTAAACACTTTACACAATGCGACATAACAAAAAGCACTATAGAACTTCTCAAAAAGTTCATATAGCGCTTTCAATCCTTATGTATAAAATGTAATTCTTATGTATTATTCATCCGTTTTCCGATTCTTCTTAAAGATGCTTACTATACTTCCAATCCCGGCTAATGCCAACACCATAACATTCCCATATGGCTGAACCATATCACCTGTCTCCGGAATTTCAGATGGCTTATTTGGTTGCTCATTTGGTTGCTTATCCGGAGCTATATTTTGAGCATCATCATTGATATGATCCGGCACTGTAACAGTTTCACCCTTAATCTGAAATTGTGCCTGAAAAACTCCAGTATAGTTTCCAATACCAGTAATCGTTACTGTTGCTGTTCCAATTCCTATATTGTTTTTATAAGCAAGTTGATAATCTTGATTCAAAATCAGCGTATACTCTCTATCTGTTATCGTCACATCTGGTGTGATTGCTTCGCCAGTATACTCCTGCTCCTTTATTTCAGAAACGTTTACTTCATCCAATGATTTCGCTTTGATTTCGAATGTCACTTCCTGCTCACCAATGTAATCGCCCATACCTGTTACAATTACAGTAGCTGTCCCTGCATCCACATTATTTCGATAAGCAAGCGTATAGTCCTCGCCCTTTTTCAACTCTTTTTCACCATCCGTCACAAGAATATCCGGCGTAAATGCTGCTCCTTGATATATGACATTCTCAGGTTTGGCTACCGTAACTTGCTGCATGTCTTTCCCGATTCTGAAAGAGATACTTTTGCGCCCCTGATAATTTCCTTTTCCAATAACCTCTACAATTGCCGTTCCGACATCTGTGTTATCCTGATAAGTTACCGTATAATCCTTATCCTTGATAAGTGTGCTGTCTCCATCTTTGACAATAACATCCGGAGTCAACGCTTCACCTGTATAAATCTGGTTATTTATTGGAAGAACCTTCACTTCTTCTATCTGCTTTGCATGGATCTCGAATGTCATTTCTTTAGAACCTTGGTAATTTCCTTTTCCAGTAATTACTACAGTCCCAATTCCTGCATTGATATTATTCGAATAAGATGCTGTAAAGTCAATGTCTTCTCGCAATATAATAGTTCCATCCATTACAGTTATCTCTGGTTTTTGTTCACTTCCGTTATAAACACAATCCGGAATCTTTTTCACTGTCACAGAATCCATTTGCTTTGCTGTAATCTCAAAGGTTGCCTCTTTCTTTCCACAGTAATTTCCTGTTCCCTCTACAATCACAGTAGCAGTCCCTGCATTCATATTATTTTTATACGATACCGTGTAATCCTGATCCTTCTTTAAAGAAATCTTTCCATCCTTGACTACAACTTTCGGTTTTACTTCTTCTCCTGTATAGTTCTGCGCATCGATTTCCCCAATTGTTGCATGCTTCAAATCTTTTCCCGAATCCTAAAAGTAACTTTTTGAGAACCGGCATAATTTCCCTTTCCTTTCACAATTACAGTTGCTGTTCCGGCATTGATATTGTTTTCATAGGAAACCGTGTAATCTGTTCCTTCCACTAATGTTTGTTCTCCATCTGTTACAACCAGTTTTGGAGTGATTTCTTCACCATGATAGACTTGAACTGGAATTTCTTGAATTTCTACATGCTTGAAATCTTTTGCCGCAATGGTAAACGGCACCGTTTTCGTTCCCTTATATCTACCTTTCCCATGGATCAGAATCGTTCCAGTTCCTACATTTTTGTTGTTTTCATAGGATAATGTATAATCAATCCCTTCTTGTAATGTGTACTCACCATCTTTTACCATTACTTCCGGTTCAATAGCTTTTCCTGTATAAAGCTGAGATGCAACTTCAGAGACCATTAGCGTGTGAATATCTGTCTGTGTTACAGAGACTTTACAAACTGCCTGTATTCCCGATTCAGATGTAAGCATAATCTGACAATCACCATAGCCAACCGCTGTTACAACGCCATCTTTTACCGTAGCAACTTTGGAATCTGAGGTACTCCATGTAACATTCTCGGAATAGTAAGATGGTAAAATTTCAGAAGTAAGTGTAAATGACTCGTGCAGTTTTAGTTCCTTGCTTGTTTCGCTCAGTGTAATCTTTTTCACAGGAATTTTCTTAATTTCAACTTCTACAGAACCTACCGGATTAATTGCATTCGAATAAGAAAGAAAACTTTCTAAAGCCTGTTCATTGCTCAAATAAATGTGTGAACCTTCTGACAAAGCTACAAATACTCCACTAACAGATTTACTCATTTGAACCTTTTCTGTATCACGAAAATAAATATCAATCGGATGATTTGTATTTGGATAATCAAACGCCTGTGTTGCTACATAAACGTCTGGAGGTAAAATCACTTCTGTCGTATTCTGCATATAGCTAAAGGCTAACGCTGCAATTTCAGTAGCCTCTTCCGGCACCACATAAGTACTACCTTCTTTGGCTGCCGGATAACGCAACAAATCCGTTCCATTATACAACACACCATCTTTGGTGTTGTAATAAAGATTTCCTTCATTCACAACATACTCTTTCAGACTTGGCAGATCATAGAAAGAATACGCGCCATATCCGCGGATATCATCTAAAATCTCAATTCTTTCCAACTTTGGACAGTTGTTGATACAATAACTGCCAAGAATATAAGAACCTTTTAAAGTAACTGACTGTAATTCTGGACATTCATATAGATTATATAAATCAAACGTAGAAACATTTTTCCCACAAATGAATGTTTGTAACCCTTGCATTTCATCAAACGCATAACTTTCTACAGTTGTTACATCATCAGAAAGTATTAATGATTTCAAATTCTGATTATAATAAAATGCACTTTCAGAAATTGTAGTTGTTCCAACCGGCGTAACGTATTCACTTCCCGCTTTTGCAGATGGATATAAACGTAATGTTGTTCCATCTTTAGAGAATAACACACCATCAATCAATTGAAATGCCTGATTGCCATCCGCAAGTGTAATTGTTTCCAAAGACTGAAATCCTTCGTTACAGAATGTTTCCAGTGTAGATGGTAGATAAAGTTCTTTCACACCATCACAAAAACGAAATGCGGAACTCCCCACGGTGCGAAGCCCCTCTGGCAATACAATTTTTTGTAAACGATATCTCCTTTGAAAACCTCCATCTGGAATAGAAGTGATTTGATAAGTGACACCTTCATATGTAACTGTTTCTGGCAAAATCAATTCTGTAGCCGCAATAGAAATATCTTTTGCAGCCACTTCAAACGCATCTGTATTGGCAGTTACTTCATAGTCAATGTTATCAATTGTAAATTTTGTCCCTATTTCAGCTACCTTTGTATCTCCTTTTTTTGTTTCTAACGTTTTGTTTACATTTCTGTCTGTTTCTGCGACTTGCTCATTGGTTGAATCTTCTATAGCATCGTCAGAATCTGCATTCTTGTTCTCGGCATACAAATCCCCCGATACTTCTGCCAGTTCCCGCTCAGAAGGTTGTTCTATTTTTTTTGGTAAATTAAGGGTATCCGTTATTCCCAAATTAGATTGTTCGGATGATATTTGTGAGGTAATAGAAGTATTTTCCTGCGGTGCTGAGAATGCTGCTTGTACATTGATTGTATTTGTCGTTGCAATTGCCGCCGCAAGCAATACTGCGACTTGTTTTTGTTTCATGAAACTTTTCTCCTTCGTATAAATTTGAAAGAAACAGCCATACTGTATACTGGACCGTAATCTCCAATTCTGTAAATATATGGAATCTTTCTTTTACAATATAGCTAAATCTTTAGCTATAGTCAAGCGTTTGGTCATATTTTAATATAAAGTTAGAAGGAGATTTATGATTATGATTGTTTACGAACCATTTTGGACTACACTAAAAGAATCACAAGAAACCACTTATACATTAATTAAAAAGCATGGTATTTCCAGTAATACCTTATGTAAATTACGCAAAAACGAATCCATTACGATGATCACCTTAAACGATCTCTGCGAAATCTTAAAATGTGATCCAAGTAAAATTATAACATACATCCCAGATAAAAAGCCTGAGTAAACACATATAAACACACGTTACTCAGGCTTCTATTATTATTTTATTTTTCTCAAACTCTATATTCTCAGTCCCACCTTGCTATTTTATTCAGCACTTCTAGATAAGTTTCTTTTCCCTCTTATAAAAATCAAAATTTTCTAATAGAAAAGCACCCAAAAGGGTGCTCCTATTTACTCTTTATTCTCTTTAAAATGATTAACCATTCCAGAAACCGATGTATCAAATACATTTTTTACAATATATTTTAATATAGCAATAAGTTCCACAACCACAGATGTTATATATCCTCCAATAAATGTAAAGATAATTTTTAAAGTAGAATCTGAAAACGGGGTTCCTGCCTTATGTACATTAATGATGTGATACCCCGAATAACCAATCATTACGGCAACAATAGAAAATTGTAAAGCAAGAAACACACCCATAATAATCATTAACCAGTCTTTATGCTTCCTCTTCTTTGCCTCATTTTTAGAAATTTGAGGTGCTAGTATTTTTACCAAAAACCAATTATTGGCATTTTTAATAATCTCATCCGATTTTTTCTTATCCTGTTCCAAAATCTCTTTTTCTATATTTTCAGGCTCCGCTTTATTTTGTTTTAGAAAATCGGCAAATATTTCATCTATATTCGAGCTATCTATTTCTTTTTCGGAATTGTCTTTATTTCTAATCTTATCTTCAACTGCCATAGCACTATCCCTCGTCTAGTCCTACTTTTATCTGTAGTGTAAATATCAAGTAGCTCAGTTGCTGTTTTTCCTTGTATATCTTTAAGTATTTTACACATACAAACAGCTCCTTTTTCTCCTAAAGCATACCCTTTAAAAACTATTATATTATTCATCTTGTTGTCCTCTAAATTTTCAGGTGCTATATTTTTAACAGTACTCATCCGATCATTGTACCAGTCCATCCGGATTGCATATCTTCGAAACCATTCCAGGTCTTCTAAAAATCCCATAAGAGAAAGAAACCTTGCTAAATCATCTTCCCTGCCTGCATCCTGGTAAATGCCGTCACCGATTTTTTTAAGATTCAAATGTCCAACTGCCTCCCGGTCTAATCTCCGGTACAACTCTTCTATGGTACAAACCTGTTCTTCTCTTATGCGTTCCTGATCAAACTCAATCACTAATTTCAGCATTTTTACTTCTTCCAGTACTTTAAATTACAAAAACGGATCGTCAGATTTGTTTCTCTCCATTCATCCTGTGCCATACTGCCGTCATGCTCCTGCCAGAGCAACTTCTTCAAATACCTTTTAAACCACTCCTTTTCTGCAAGCTCAAAGAGAATTTTTCCGAAACTTTCTGTTGTACCGTTGTTATAGAAACCATCCTTTTCCAGCATTCCATGCTGTTTTCTAAACAAATCATGGATGTATTGCTTCATTTTCGGCACATCATAGACGCCTTCATCTTCGATGGCTTCCCAATCCAATTCCACATACATCCGTACCAGAGCATTCCGTTCCCAGGGAATTTCTTTCTGCATCTGCTCATAAATACGTTGTTCTTCTTTTGAATATACAGGTGGATGTTCATGCAACTCGTCCCGTAATTCCGTCAGTTTATCGGATGCAAGCCACAGATATGCGGTAGAAAGAAGGTCATCCATATCCAATTCATCTTTCATATCCGGACAACAGTGTTTGATGATATAATGCAGTAGTATATCGACATCTTCTTCGTTGAGTGTTTCTAAATGGGGGTTGCTTGCCCTTAAATAATACATAAGGTGAGAGGAAATTCTTGGTCTCATACTGTTTTGCTCCTTTCCCTAAATGTGGACTTCTATATCAGCAACGTTCCATTTACCGTTACCTTCAAATCTACCATCTTCATTCTCCTATGTTTCTATCATCTCTTATAAGATTGCCGTCTTCATCAAGAACACCAATATCAATCCATTCGCCATCCTGAAATTTCTGCAAGTGCGTTTTGTATTCATATGGCCCATCTAATGGCTCCATCCAGGATTCATAGTGTTCTATCGATTCCATACAATAGGGGATCACTTCATCTTCCCAATCTAAAAAATTAAAACTACGTCGTGTGTTTGGCTCTGCCTGAAAAATCCACTCCCCGGTTTCCTTGTCATAGCTTCTCTCCCATGGCTCCTTGTTCCAACGTTCGATAGAATAAACCGTATAACATGGAATTCCAGATTGGCTCATGCAGGTTTCTCCAAAATCACGCAAAAACAGATCCGGAGATTCCCGCCATTTTCCCTCCATGGCGATTGGCTCAAAAATCTCGCGCAATTCCTTCTTTACAATTCCCTTAAATCGCACAGCCGCATACAATGACATGCTATTTCACCTCAATTCCTACCGTGTCCCACAAGCTTAAATCTTCCAACATGTTCTCCGGTTCCAAAACAAATCTGGTTCCCTTCCGGTCATTGTACCAATCCATCCGGACGGCGTACCGGTGAAACCATTCCATTTGCTTTAACCAGGCGATAATTCCGAAAAACCTTGTCAAATCCATAGGATTTCCAGCATCCATATAAATGCCGTCCTCTACTTTTTGCAGATGTGCTTTCTGAATCGCCCGGTGATTTTTTGCATATAACATCTCTACCGTACATACCTGTTCTTCTCTGATTTTTTCTTCATCAAACGCAATCACTAACTTTAGCATACACTCAATCCCACTTTGCCAGTTCCTTCAACGCCCCAATATGCTTTTGAACAAGATCCTTTCCAACTTGTCGAACATGCTCATCCCAATCCTTATCAGATTCTTTCTTTCGTTCCTCTTGAAATTTCGTGACTTCCACATCCGTTGTTGGCAAGATCCAGGACTGCTGGATATGCTTATACCATCCATTCTGACCAAATGGATCATCTGTTACCTCAATGTCATAAGACGGTTCCTCTTGCTGAAAAAACGTCCCGTGTGCGTCCACAACAGCAATCGTTCCTTTTTTGATTGCTTTAAAACATTGAAATGCTACCACATCCCCTTTTTTATATTTTGCTTTTGGTATTTCTCCCATTCTTTTCACCTCACAATTCCATAAAAGAAAGAATTTCTTCCAGTGATACCGGCAGATAATTATTTGCCTCAACTCCTACATCATATCTGCGAATCTCTTCGGTTTTCATCTGCAAATTATATTCTGCCCCTCTGCTGTGAATATGTCCATGTAAGTGAATACTGCCATGCCTTGATTTCGGCCAACTTAACATCGGGAAATGGCAAAGTGTAATAGAGTGGTTTCTTCCATCTATCCCTACGTGGATTTCCATGAGATTCTGAATCTCTTTGAATAAACTGGTGTCATACTTTTTATCATGATTCCCTACTACTAAAATCAGATTCTTGCATTTGATCTGCGAAATCAATTCATTTGCAGAAACAACCGTTCCTTTGTTCGTAAGGTCTCCCAACAAATATAACGTATCATTCTTCTTCACTCTGAAATTAATGTTATCAATCAACACCTGGTTCATTTCTTCTACAGAATCAAACGGTCGCTCACACATAGGAATGACTGCACGATGATTCAGATGTAAGTCACTTGTAAAATAAATCATACCCTCACTTCTTTCATTCAATATCATTTCTTAACATACTTGTTCCATTTCATAATACGGATTGCGCTCAAACTCCTCACAGGCTGCAATCGCATAATCAATGATCTGTTTGCTTGTGCGCAGCTCCTTGTATTGGTAATAGAGCTTCGCATATTCTGTATTCCTGCCGCGTTCCGTAAGAACCACTTCACATACAGTTCTTTCCTGCGGCTTCCACGTTCCATTCTTTTCTGTCTTCAATAATTTCCGAATACTGGATATATTCCAAATTTCTTCCGCATAAGTCTCCAAAATGTAAAGTACCAAAGCAGATACCAGCGTATGCAGTGCACGTATTTCTCGAAGATTACAGAAAGACAATACAATTCCTCCTGCACTTAAAACATAATCTACATACTTCCCCACATGTTTTTGGCTTTTCACACGGATTGGAACAGATTTTTCCGAAAAATCCGTCACAACCTTTTTATTCGGTTTTCCTTCAATGTACCTAATTGCCGGTTCCCCATCCTTTTCAAAAATAGATAGCGCTTTTATGTTCTCTTCCTCCGGAAGAAAGAAAAGCAGCTCATCCATAACTTCCTGAATCAGAAAGGCTGCACCACGAGCTCCTGTCTTTTCCTTTACCACTTGTCTTGCAATCGCTTCAGCACCGGACTCGTCAATTTCTACATGAACTCCCAAACTGTCATAAAGCAGATGATCCATCGTTTGCACAATGGATGCTTTTGAACGAAGCAAAATGTGCTTGATGTCTGTCTCATTGAGTTCCCTGAGTGCTGCGAGTCTGGAAAAACGACCAAGGAACTGTACTTCCACACCATATTTGAGAAGATCTTTCTTTTTCACTTGTAACAGCAAACCTTTCTCCTCTTCGTATTTCCATACATTTCCACCGAAACCAAGAGTTTTCTCTCCATGAATGCGTTTCTGTATGATTTTTTCGATTCCTTCAAATGCACCTGCAGCAATGAATAAAATCTGTGATGTATCAATCATATCAACCACATGCCCTCTGTCATTTTTTACACTCACATACATTCCTTCGATCAATTTTAATAGAGGATTCTGAACATTAAAGGAAGGGGCATCCGAACGACTGGACTCCGTTTCCACCACCTTGTCAATTTCATCAAGAAAGATGATACTTCGCTCTGTTCGTTTCTTATCTTCCTGACATTCTCGGTATAAATCTTGAATCAGTTCTTCCACATCTCGCCCTTTCCAGCCGGTGCCTGTAAAATCCGGCGCATTGGCAATCAGTACCTCATATCCCAAAAGTTTCGCAATAGATTGAATTGCCAAAGTTTTTCCAGAGCCAGTCGGCCCTACAATCAGAAGATTCTGTTTTTGTGGGATATTTTTGGGAAAAGAATGACGTTTTACCATTTGAATTCTCGCATCGTGCAGCCACACCGTCGTACATAAACTCATTAAATATTCATCCTGCCCGATTACAGTACCACTCAATTCATCAAATAAACTCATAGGTGTCCATTGCTTCATCTCTTCTTCTCCTTTTCCTTTGTACCTGTTTTCTTCCACATCTTTTCTAAAATACTTTCATAAACCAATTCCACAACATCATTGAAATGGTTTCACCCAAAATTTCTTCTCCATCAGAATCACTTTCCTTCTATCCATTGACACAAACGATCCAATTCATATAATTCCGCATCTGTAAAAATCCGCTGTTCATATAACAACTCCATGTCTTTCTGTATCTCTTCTAAAAGCCGATGCGTGCATTTCGGATTCTCACAAGATGCTCTCACTGCTTGATTGATGCAAAAAAGTATCCTTGCCATGTAATCATTATCCGTTCTGCAGATTGGAATCGCTTCTGTATAACATTGAAACGCCTTCCGTAGCTTCTTTGGCAACTTTCCCGGAAGTTCCTCTCGAATTGTCAAAAATTCATAATAAAAGGTCAGCAATTCTTCATCTTTGCTCTTCTGTATCAATTGATCCAGCGCTGATTTCTTTCCCTCTGTTTCAGGAACACACTTCACCTGCTCAGCCAACTCTAAAATCCGTTCCCAATGATAAGAGTCCATGGATTCTTCCCGCAACACCAAACGTATGGAAAAATTCAAAAACACATTGACTGCCTTCACTTCTTTTTTCCGCAGTCCCTGTATATTTGTAAGAATTTTGCAAATATTCTCCACAAACTGAAAAGTCGCCTCTTCGTTAAATTTTCCATCCCGAAAAGTGTACGCATATAACTGGATCATTTCCCGTGCCCTCCCTCAAAATATTATCCCTGAAATCTCTATGACAAGTTTCCATCCATGATGTCTCCTACAAAATATCTTATATAAACACAAAAAAGACACTCTCTTTGTGATAAGGGCAAAATATAACCCAAAGAAACACAAAGAAAAGTGCCTTTTGCGATTCAAATTAAAGCATAACAGGAGTATGAACTACTTCCTCCCTATTCTGCCAAAATATGATGCGTTTTTCTATCCTGTTAATTTTTAAAGTAAAGTTGTGTGATTCACCATTTCTTTTTCATGTTGAATCCATTTTTCTTTTGTGCTATGTTAGTTGTGTAATATTTTGTAAATATATAAATATGTTTACACTCTTATAAATAAGCCTCCCCTTCTTACAGGGTTCTCCTTGCTTATCTAAAAATGTAAATTAGTTTATCTTTTTTACTTATTTTTATTCGTTTACACAAATATGTAAATTAGTTTGTCTTTTATTGCATATTACACTATTTTACATTTTCTGTCAATAGTCTACAGAAAATGTATTTGTATACAATAACTCAGAAAAATATTTGATAGAATCTATAAGAACAGATAAGGAGTTACAGAATGAATACGGATTTCGATCGTGAGAAAAAAAGAAAAATTGCTCAAAAAATACACCGTATCCGAACGGATGTCGCAATGGAAACACAAAACGATTTTGCAAGAGCACTTGGAATTTCGCCAAACTATGTATCAAATTTGGAAAATCCAAATTCTCCGAAACTTCCAAGTACTGCACTATTACGACGAATTGCGGATACTTATGAAGTAAATTATGATTTTTTACTCGGAAAAATGGAGCCCGAGAAATTAAGCCAAGAAGAACAAATGCTGAAAGATAAAGAAGAATTAAAAACGTTATTCAGACAACCCCAAAACGTTGTTTCTTCCCAGTTGCAAATTCTTGGTCAAAATTATTATAAACTTTTACAAAAGCAACTAACAGAAATCACACAACCAAACGATATGAATCAATATATTTATTACTACTATATGCAGGATGTCCTGAAGTATTGCGATATACTTTCTTCAACAATGGAAACAATTAAAGAACATCTGAAAAAGAATCAAGATATTCCTTCTGAACTTTTGGAAGAATATTTGCAGGAAATCAAAGAGAATCTAATGATAAAGGAAAACAAATGAAATATCAATTAAATGAAGAAATAAAAAAAGAATTAGCTGAACGAATAAAATATATACGAAAAAACGTTGCAAAGCAAACACAGGACAAATTTGCCTATTCCCTCTATGTCAGCCGTGTTTATATTAATCAGTTGGAAAACGCTAAAATAAAGACATTTCCTAGTGAGGATTTTCTTGATTTGGTTTGTGATAAATATAATATTTCTTATGACTGGCTTTGCACAGGTCAGGAACCCATTATATCACCAAAGTATTATAGCCATATCAGTTACAAAATGTTAAATCGAGAAGAACCTGATTGGCGACTGTTTTCTTCCGAATCGATCGCCTCTGATTATCAAGAAAAACTAAAAACTAAACTCCAAGAAATCCTTGACCTGGAAGAATTGACATTAGAACAATACACCAAGCTGATCGACATTTATATTACCTTGCTGCAACCATTTTTACAGTTTTCAAAAGAACTAAAAAAAGAATACCTGGATGGTCATACTTCAAAAGAAGAGCTTTTTGAAAAACATTATCAAGAACTTCGCTCCACAATAAAAATCTTTCTGTCAGAAGAATAAAACCATACATTTCCATATTCTTTTCGTAAAAAATAATATAAGACAGCATTTACCTGGTTTTAATTCCAAACTTAGGTAAGCACTGTCTTTTTTAGTAAATCCATTTATCTATCGTAAATGCAAGTCCTTCACCTTGAAATTTAATCCAATTCATGACCAAAAACTAAATTATCTAAATCAAATAGTTTTGTCTAATTAAGAATTTCATGCCGTCAATAAAACAATTCGCGTACCCAGTATCGTATTGTGCTTTCTTCATTTGGATATACGACTCTTTCGGTTTTTCCATTATGTTTTATATTTACATCAATTTTCGGCTGCTCCCATTTTATATCATATAAATTATAATATGACTGAACCTCTTCTGCCATTGACTTAAGCATAAAAACAACTTCTTCCATAGTTTGATCTGTCATATCAATTATAATTGAATCATCCACGAATTTTTGGGTTATTTGTGAATAATCCGGGGTGAAATCCATCACCTGTCCGGTGTATGGAAATCACCATTCTGTTTTATTGGAAATAAATCATATCGATAATAATGGAATTTACAAGTGACTTCCTAAAATGCTATTCATCAAAAAACACCTCAGTCTACACCAAGGCGTTAATACCAATCCAACTAATCTTTATGTAAGATTCTTCATTATGATATTCCAAAGATCATCGCATATATTCCTAAAAGAAAATTTAGGCTTTCCGTTAAAAAAGTACACTATTTTTCTTTTTGCTTTTCCAAGCGCTTGTCTTTGGGATAAGGTGCATCTTCCGGAATAAATCAAGTATCCCCAATTTTCACAACATTTGAAAATCTTCCATCTTCACAATAATTCCTTATCTGGTTTCTTTCTTTCCCATACTTTTCTGCATATTCAACAGTTGTCAGATATTTTTTCCCCTCTTTTATTTCTAAAAACAGCTTTGTTTGCATTCTTCTGGGATATATATTATCATTGATTGCTTCTTCATTTATATGAAACTGATAAAATACCTCCAGGGAACCAAATAGTTGATAAATCAGAAACAGATAATCCACAAATCCCATTTTATTTTTTACTTTTGTGTTAAAAATGCCTCTTAATACTTTTATCCCTGCATCTTCCATAGAAGGAAAATAATGTTCAAACTCAAAATCTTCGTATAATTTAAAAAAATCGTAAAAATAATTTTTCTCCGATAAATATCCCAATTCCCTCCATTTTTCCCGAATCTTCGCCGTTGTAACTTCTATTGATTCTGAAAAACCTTTTTGGAAAATCTCATGTATCATTTTTGCCACTTCATAACGTATTTCATCTGCTCTTCCAGAAATCTCTTCCACATGTTCCGGGGTAATATCCAGATTATTGAAGTTTAAGTGTTTCCAGCTTTTCTTGTAAGCCACACTCTGTAACCTGATCCGATGCTTATAACAAATGTCATTTCCCGGAATCTGATGTTCTCGTTTTAAGTACCTCCCGGATTCTTCCATGAATAACGGACAATACTTATATTGTAAAAAAGGATTCTCTTTATCATGACTTCCAACTTTTAATCCAGGAATCTGTTCTCTCCATAAATCAAAAGAAGTTCTCGTCAACTTTTCCATTGCTATGCTATATTGTTTTTTCGTATAGAAAGCGGCATAAAACGGAAAAATAGTCATCTTGTTCAATATTGCTTCTACGCTGCCAAAATATTTACTTTGTGGCATATCAATTCTTTCCACTAAAACAGAAAGATATGGCTCAAAATGCAAATAAGGATATGGGCTTGCCTTATCCCCAAATAATTCTTTTTTAATTGCAAAATGTGCATTTTCACTTAGGCTATCTCCAACATACCACTCCGCCATTCGCACCACCCAACTGAATAGACATTCCTCCTCATAAGGTTCTAAAAAATCCATTTTTTTCATCTTTTGTTCTTGTACTCTCCTTTTCATATTCCGATAGCACCATTGTATTTCCATCTTTTGGCTTTGTAAATACGCTATATAAAAAATGCTGACTTTTTTGTCCCTTTTTGAATTTCAAAAAAATGCTGACTTTTTTTGTATTGTTTTTCTTCCTTTTTTACCCAAAACGCAAAAAAATGTAGACTTTTTTGACATCCACACTTTTTCACTCCCTTCACTCCCTTCACTCCCTTCACTCCCTTATGTTCCTTATAAACTCATTCAAAAAAATGCCTGCATTTTTTCGAAATACTCATTTAACATTATTCGAAAAACATTATCAAGAATGGAATCCACAATAAAGGTTTTTTAACAAAAGAATAGTAAGACTGCATTTACGCAGCCTTCACTATATCTTTACTTTAAAAACTCATATTCAAACAAAGTCGGAACAATTTCGTTATTATAATATTCTTTGACCACTCCTTTTAGTGCCTGAAGTGCCGAATGAACTTCAAGATTATTCCATACTGTTTTTCCCGTATCATCCTTGTAGGATGTATCAATTTCGGCAAAAATCTGATAAACACCATATGTAAAACTTGGATTATACTCTACGGTTTGTTTTGCCGCCTCTAAAAGTACTCCCCATTGAGCAAATATTCGCCGCTCATTCTCATTGCAAATCAATAACTTCAAGTCTTTGGAAGCCAATGTCTCACCATTAGTTGTGTCCATGCATAACTCATTGCGATAGAAACGCCCATCGCTGCCCGTAAACGAACGCATGTGATTCTGCATCTCAACACAAGTGAACAATAGACACTTTCGCAACCACTGGTCGAGCTTACCAGATGCCACATCGGCATTGAAACGGTCGGCACCATCACCTGACTTCATAATGCGAGCACGCTCTGTCCATTCACGATTATATGTGATGTAACGAGACATAGCGAATAAAGGCATTTTTTGCAAATAGTTGTCTTTGCGCAAATAGAAACCATTGCCATCGTAACGACCTCCAACAAGAAGACTTGAATCCAAATCGGGATTATCAAATCCCGAACTATGTGTAACCATATAGCCAATTATTGAATCATTACATGCGGGCTTATTGCGACGCACACCATCAAACTTTTCTAAACCATTGAGACCACACAAAATACCGTTACGGTATTCGTCCGGGATAGCACGTTTGTCATAATAAGTCTTGCTTACACTGCTATAAACACGCTTGACATCAAGCATACCAACTCCCACCAGTTCATTCGTTTTCGCATCCCAATCATAACCATCTATCTGAAAATCATCGAGTTGTGCATCTTCATTTGACCAAAGTGCAACCATGACACATGCGTCAATATTCGTATGAAACCAACGTCGATTATAACCAAATCCCGCAATAAAACGCTTATTGACAAGATGCTGTGCCTTCCAATACTTGACAGGTGAATAAACAACGTAACTATCCGTCGATTGACGCGAATAGTATTCAAACCCAGACCAAATAAACGCGTTTCCGAGGTCATTAGTCACAGTACCTTTCAAACACTTTTTCATCTCATTTACAACAAAGCTGCTCTTCCATGTGGAAGATTTTTTGCTTACCTTCGTGCGCTGATGCTCCGCGCTTGTTGTTTCCGCATAAGGAGGATTCTCGAACAGGATAATCGTACAATTCGTGGCATCAATATACTGTTTGATAATTGGGTTCTCGACGAACTCCTTACTCAACGCATCCGCACCTTTAACCAGTCCAGCCTGAAACGTATCAGATGCTTCAACAGGCGGAATAATATGGCGTACCTTAGAGCCAAGAATTTCTTGCATAACTTTGTACTCGTAATATTCAACCGTGGACAAGATGCAATGAGACAATTCTTCGTCCGTCAACCCCTTTTCAAGGTTTCCCGTACCTGCACATCGGTCGATAATTACATAGTCATTTCCATCAGGAACACGGTCAATCGCCATGCGTAGTAGCTCATGCGACTTTTTCGCATATGCTTCCGGTGTATAGAATGCACCAAGATTCTTTTTTTGAAGCGTATCATTTAACTTGTCCATCAAATATTGGAACTTAACATTCGTTGCTTTTTTATATGGGTGAATGTACTTAGCAAAAACGAATGGGTTTCGGATTTCACCTATAGTTCTATGTTTACCTGTATCATCCCCAATAAAATCTTCTTTTCTTGCGTTTGGAACGGTATTGTAATAAGATTCCGCCCATCCTACAATACAATTCTCGTCACTATGAATCTTGGTAAAATTATTTGTTTTCAATATTTGGACAAGAGCCTCTGCTTCATAAGAATCCGCATAATGAAAAATCATAGGGAGTATCCCAAAGTTTGTGTAAACCTTCAAACTGATGTAAGATGAATTTA
>MJGMH1__coassemble_1919_pt1 | contig 49327 bp, 42 predicted proteins | sample MJGMH1__metabat2_high_PE_009 | metagenome-assembled genome bin MJGMH1 | reverse complement strand
GTGGGGCGTTAAGAGCGTCCCGGGTGGGTTCGATTCCCACATGCCTCCGCCAAAAAGTGTTAAAAAAAAGACCAAGAGAAAAAGAGGTCTGATATATAGAAAAAACCTATAACAATAAATAAGTGAGCAGAGGGTACTCGGCTTTTTACTTATATAAAAATAAAATATAAAGGAGAAGATTGTCATGGGAAATTTACAGATTCTACTAAGACAACATGTAGGTGCACCTTGTGAAGCGATTGTAAAAGCCGGCGACAGAGTGGAAAAAGGAACTCTGATTGCAACACCAACAGGGCTCGGCGCTAATATTTTTTCCAGTGCATACGGTGAAGTTGTTGAAGTGACGGAAGACAGAATCATTATTAAACCGGACGAGGAACAGAAAGATGAATTCGTACCAATTGAAGAAGGAAGCAAGCTTGATATGGTGAAAGCTGCCGGAGTAGTTGGTATGGGTGGTGCCGGATTCCCAACAGGAGTAAAACTTGGCACAGACCTTGAAGGTGGATATATTTTGATTAATGCAGCAGAGTGTGAACCGGGACTTCGTCACAATATTCAGCAGATTGAAGAAGAATGTGACAAAGTAATCCGCGGTGTGAAATACAGTATGGAGATTTCGAATGCTGCGAAAGCAATTTTTGCAATTAAAAAGAAAAATACAAAAGCAGTTCAGACATTGAAAGAAGCTTTGAAGGATGAGCCTGCAATTTCTATTCATTTACTGCCGGACATTTATCCGATGGGCGAAGAAAGAGCGGTTGTAAGAGAGTGTCTTGGAATCGAACTTGATCCGACACAGCTTCCTTCGGCAGCAAAATCTATCGTTATCAATGTGGAAACACTCGCAAGAGTTGCAGAAGCAATTGACGAAAGAAAGCCTTGCCTCAGTAAGAATCTTACAGTGATCGGTAAGCTTAACGGTGGAAATCAGCCACATGTATTTATGGACGTTCCGGTAGGAACATCTGTGGAAGAGCTTATTGAAAGAGCCGGCGGCATTGATGGAGTATATGGTGAGATCATCATGGGTGGACCGTTTACAGGAAAAGCAACTACATTTGATGCGCCGATTACAAAGACAACAGGTGGAATTATCGTGACAATGGAATTCCCTGATCTTCACGGAGGAACAATCGGACTTCTTGTCTGTGCGTGCGGTGGAGACGAAGCGCGTATGCGTGATATCGCAGAAAAGATGAATGCAAAAGTTGTTTCTGTGGCAAGATGCAAACAGGCGGCAGAGATGAAAAACGGCGCTTTGAAATGTGAAAGACCGGGAAATTGTCCTGGACAAGTTAAAAACAGCATGCAGTTTAAGAAAGATAAATGCGAATATATAGTAATTGGTAACTGCTCTGACTGTTCCAATACAGTTATGGGATCTGCGCCGAAGATGGGCTTGAAAGTATTCCATCAGACAGATCACGTGATGAGAACAATTGGACATCCGCTTTACAGATACTTAAGAGTGTCTAAAAAAGTAGAACAAGATATTTAGATAACGGTATAACTATCACCAGCCGAATCACGTGGAAAACCCCCGATTTTCCAGAACTTAGATGAATCATCTTTGCGGAGACGGAAGAGTGATTGGGATATATACACTGGGGAAACCCGAGGACAAACAAAATAAGGAGGTAAGAAATTATGTCAATTACAGCCGAAACATGTAAAGAACATGCAAAGGATCCTGCAGTATTATGCTGTAGAGCAGAAGCAGGTATTACAATTGGCCCAGAAAACTTAGAAGATCCAACAATTTTTGATGATTTGGTGGATTCAGGGTTATTAAATTTAGGTGGTTGCTTAACTATCGAACAGATCTTAGGTGCAAAACTTACAAAAACTTGTGATTCTCTTACACCGGTTACAGCTGATGTTATCGATGCTGTACAGGTAGAGGCAGCACCAGCAGAGGAAGTTGTGGAAGAAACAGCAGCTCCAGTAGCAGCAGTTCCAGCAACAGCTACAACAACAGTATCAGGTGGAACATTAAAGATTCATATTGGAGAAGGTAAAGATATCGATATCGAGTTACCAATGGGAATCGGTACAGGTGCAGCTCAGGCGGTGGAAGTACCAGCAGCAGTTGAAGCAGCTCCGGCAGCAGCAAACAATGAAGAAGTAAAAGTTGTTAGAACACTTACAAGAAAACACTTCAACATCACAGAAGTTAAGAGAGGACCAGAGACAAAGATCGAGGGAACAACTCTTTACATCCGTGAAGGAATTGAAGAAGAAGCAGTAGCTTCACAGGAACTTGTTAACAGCTTAAAGATTGATATTATCACACCAGAACAGTACCACACATATTCAGAAACAATCATGGATGTTCAGCCAATCGCTACAAAAGACGGCGATGATGAAATCGGTTCAGGTGCTACAAGAGTGCTTGACGGTGTTGTTATGATGGTAACAGGTACAGATGCAAATGGTGTTCAGATTGGTGAGTTTGGTTCTTCAGAAGGATACTTAGACGAAAACATTATGTGGGGACGTCCAGGTGCACCTGAAAAAGGTGAAATCTTCATTAAAACTGAAGTGGTTATCAAAGAAGGAACAAACATGGAAAGACCAGGTCCGTTAGCTGCTCATACAGCAACAGATGTGATCACTCAGGAAATCAGAGAAGCATTGAAGAAACTTGATGAATCTCTTATCGTAGATACAGAAGAATTCCAGCAAGTAAGAAGACCAGGAAAGAAAAAAGTTGTTATCGTAAAAGAGATCATGGGACAAGGTGCTATGCACGACAACTTAATCTTGCCAGTTGAGCCAGTTGGTATTCTTGGTGGAAAACCAAACGTTGACTTAGGAAACGTTCCGGTTATGGTATCTCCATTGGAAGTATTAGACGGATGTATCCATGCATTAACATGTATCGGACCAGCTTCTAAAGAAATGTCAAGACATTACTGGAGAGAGCCACTTGTTCTTGAAGTACTTCATGATGAAGAAGTTGACCTTTGTGGAGTTATCTTTGTTGGTTCTCCTCAGATCAATGCAGAAAAATTCTATGTATCAAAACGTGTTGGTATGATGGTAGAGGCATTAGATGTAGATGGAGCTTTCGTTACAACAGAAGGTTTCGGAAACAACCACATTGACTTTGCAAGCCACCATGAACAAATCGGTATGAGAGGCGTTCCTGTAGTTGGTATGTCATTCTGTGCAGTTCAGGGAGCACTTGTTGTTGGTAACAAATACATGACTCACATGGTAGATAACAACAAATCTGAATCAGGTATCGAAAACGAAGTTCTTGCATGTAACACACTTTGCCATGAAGATGCTATCAGAGCTCTTGCAATGTTAAAAGATGCTATGGCTGGAACAGAAGTTAAGAAAGCTGAAAAGAAATGGAATCCAAACGTAAAATCTACAAACGTAGAATTAATCTCTAACGTAACTGGAAAACCAATCGAGTTAGTTGCTAATGAACAGTCATTACCAATGAGTGAAAAGAGAAAAGAAAAATACGACTAAAAGCTAGGTGACGAATTATGAAATATGGCGATAAGATAATTAAGATGGAAGGCGTAATTGTGGAAGTTCATGACGGCTGTGTTGCAATAGACTTAAAAGGTCGTCTTGGATACTTGAAGATTCCGATGAGAATGCTGATTACGGACTATCCGCTTGTGGTAGGACAGGAAGTTGCATGGAACATGAGTTTTATAGAGCAGCTTGGTCCGGAAGCTAATGATAAATATGTCAGTAACCTAGATGTCTACAATAGGCGCCAGGAAGAAATGCGTGCCAAGAATGAAGAGAATAACAAGGAGGTATAAGAAATGAGTTTAACAACTGTTAAAGGAATGCAATCAGAAATTTTTGTTCCGATTACTCCGCCGATGGTATGGACTCCTGTAACAAAAGAGTTAAAAGACATGACAATTGCTCTTGCTACAGCAGCTGGTGTACACCACAAAGAAGACAAGAGATTTAACCTTGCAGGTGACTTTACTTGGAGAAAAATTACTGACCAGATGAAATCAAGTGAATTAATGGTTTCTCATGGTGGATATGACAATGGTGATGTTAATAAAGACATCAACTGTATGTTCCCAATTGATAGAATTCATGAATTAGCAAAAGAAGGATTTATCAAAGCTTGTGCACCTGTACACGCAGGTTTCATGGGTGGTGGTGGAAACCAGGAGAAATTTAAACATGAGACTGGTCCGGCTATTGCTCAGATGTTCAAAGAAGAGGGCGTAGATGCAGTTGTCCTTACAGCTGGCTGAGGTACTTGCCACCGCTCTGCAGTATTGGTGCAGAGAGCGATTGAAGAAGCTGGAATTCCTACAATTATTATTGCAGCTCTTCCACCAGTTGTACGTCAAACTGGTACACCACGTGCGGTAGCTCCGTTGGTACCTATGGGTGCTAATGCTGGTGCTCCTAACAATGTGGAACAACAGACAGCTATTGTAAAAGCAACATTAGAACAATTAGTAGAAATCCAGACACCTGGAAAGATTGTTCCATTGCCATTCGAATATGTAGCTAAAGTTTAATAAAACTTTAAAAAAGCAGATGCGAATGCATCTGCTTTTTTGGTACAATAAATATATCAAACAGGAGGTGTAATAGTTATGGAGGAACAGATAAAAGATTTGAGACGTCTTGTGATTAAAGCCTACCACATGAATGAAGTGGAGTGGGGAGAGCACAATGACATCACAGTCGATGGGAAGATGACGGTTAGCAAAGAGATGATCGAAGATCTTGTAGAATCGGAACCGTTGATTGAAAAAATCGACATACAGATTATCAAGCCGGGCGAACATGATCATTGGACAAATACGATGATGGATATTGTTCCGATTTCCACAAAAGTGCTGGGGAAAATCGGAGAAGGTATTACACATACAATTACGGGTGTGTATGTAATTTTAACAGGTGTGGATGTTAACGGGAAACAGACACATGAATTTGGTTCTTCAGAGGGTAACTTGAAAGATATGTTATATTTGAACCGTGCGGGAACACCTGGCGATAACGATGTGATTATATCATTTGATGTGACATTGGCTGCAGGAATGGGGCAGGAGAGACCGGGACCGACAGCGGCTCACAGGGCGTGCGATAAGTTTATTCAAAGTTATCGCGACAAACTGAAGAAATTCAAGGGTGATTTGTGTACAGAGCGTCATGAATATCATGACATTGTGAGAACGGGAAAGAAACGCGTGCTGATTATTAAACAGGTAGCTGGTCAGGGCGCGATGTATGATACACATTTATTTGCAAAGGAGCCTTCAGGAGTGGAAGGCGGAAAATCGATTATTGATATGGGTAATATGCCGATTATCCTGACACCGAATGAATATCGGGATGGCATTATCCGGTCTATGCAGTAGGAGGTGTGAACTATGGGAATTGGTCCTTCGACAAAAGAGACATCGTTACATCATTTTAGAGACCCTCTGTTGGATGTGGTTTCAAAAGATACAGATGTGGATTTGATGGGCGTGATGTTAGTCGGATCGCCGGATGGAAATGAAGATAAGATGCTTGTAGGAACAAGGGCAGCGGTCTGGGCGGAGTGTATGCGCGCAGATGGTGTAATCCTTTCCTGTGATGGCTGGGGGAACAGCCATGTCGATTATACAAATACAATGGAACAGATCGGCACACGAGGAATACCGGTTACAGGGATTACTTTTAATGGTACAGTAGCGCAATTTGTAGTAGTAAATGACTATTTGGACGGGGTTGTTGATATGAACAAGAGCGCCAGTGGTGAAGAGACAAATGTAGTAGGCGAAAATAATATGACAGAGCGTGACTGCAAACTGGCACTTGCCAAATTGAAATTGAAAATGCGTCAAAAAGAGCAGAAAGAATAGAGAAAAGATGACAGTAAAATACAGGGTCAAAACAAAGCATACAAAAGAGCTTTTAAAAGAATTTGTGAAATTTTCATTTCGTGTAAATCATCCGAAGACTACGCTTCGTCTGTTCGTTATCGGTGTAGGATTTCTGATTATAGGAACCGGCATGGAGAGAGGCTCTTTGGCGATGTCGATGTGTCTGGTAATAGGTATCTTGTTGTGTATATTTGCATTTGCAAGACATCATATCGGCGTGATGCAGCTGAAAGGAAATGATGAAATTTATCAGAATGACTGGGAAGTGGATACTTCTTTTTTGGATGGAGAGATTCGAATTAAAAATAGTGGAGAGACGAAAGGATTTTCGAAGAGTTATAAGGAAGTAGCTGCTTTGTATATGGATGAAAATAATTATTACATAGGGATTGAAGGGGATAATCTATACCCGCTTCCGAGAAAATGCTTTGTAGAAGGAAAGCAGGAGGAATTTGAGAACTTCATAAAAAAGAAAACGGGGCAAAAGATGATGTATGTCCCATTTCGCATGAAAAATAAATTTGCAATCATAAGGGAAAATATGAAAGCAAAAGAAGCAGAACACGATTTGAAATTAGAAAAGAAAAAGAATGGGAGTTGTTGCGAGGCAGATGAGAAATCATCTGAGGAGCAATAGCTCCTTTTTGTTTTGGATTGTGCATAATATACTAAAAATAGAGTTGTGTGATAAAAGAAAAGTATTTTAGTTGTTTATATTGTTGAAATAAAGCTAAAAATAAAAAAAGTATTGTGCTAATTGTTGGTATAATGTTAATATGAATAATAGATTCATATAAAAAATCCCAAGAAAGGAAAGGATAAGGTTATGAGAAAGAAAAAGATATTTAGTCTTTTATTAGCGGGTGCTTTGATTGGACAGACATTTTCGATGGGGGCATTAACGGCTTCAGCGGAAGAAAATCCGTTGGTCGGAAAGGAACAGTTATCTGATAACAACACGGCAGCACCGAGAAAAGATGATGTGGTGCCAAATGCAAATCAGTATGAGTACCAAAAGCAGGAATTAGCAGCTTTTTGTCATTTTGGACCAAACACATTTAATGAAATTGAATGGGGCGAAAACTACGGAGATAAAACTCCGGATGAAATCTTTAAGTTAGAAGAAGAGTTTGATGAGGATACTTTTGTTAAGACAATTAAAGATGCAGGTTTCAAAAAATTGATTGTAACAGCAAAGCATCATGATGGATTTTGTATTTGGGCAAGTGAGCATACAAAGTATGATGTGGCGGAAACGAGTTACAAAGGCGGAAAAGGCGATATTTTAGAAGAATTATCAACAGCCTGTACCAAATACGATATTGATATGGGGTTATATCTTTCTCCGTGGGACATACATGATGATAGTTATGGATATAAAAGGGCAGATGGAACTCCGTTAGTGCGTCTTGTAAATGGAAAAAGTGAGCCGATTGAAGGATTGACTTGGGAACAGGTATTTGAGCAGGATGCAAAAGACTATAACGAGTATTATAACAATCAGTTAAAAGAAATTCTTAGTAACGATAAATATGGTAATAATGGACATTTCAATGAAGTATGGATGGATGGAGCAAAAGGAAGTGGCGCCGGTTATCAGGAATACACATTCGAGAAATGGTTTGATACAATCCAACAGTATGAAGGGAAGAAAGCAGGGTTTGAATCGGATTGTATGTTGTTTGGGGCAGAGGCATACACAACTGTAAGATGGATTGGAAATGAACTTGGTTATGCCAATGAAGAGACGTGGTCTAAATCAAAAGTAGATTATGAGAAGAATACGATTGACAGTAAAAAAGTAGGAAGCTACACAGTTGGTTATGAGGATGGAAATCAGTGGACAGTACCGGAAAGCGATGCGCGTATCACATCGGGATGGTTCTGGGGAACGACTAAAAATACACCAAAAAGTGTGGAAGACCTTGCAGGAATGTATTTTAATTCAGTTGGACATAATTCTCCATTGTTGTTGAACATTCCACCAAATAATCAGGGAAAAGTAGATGATGCGATTTTAAAGAGAGTAACGGAGTTTGGACAGAATATCAAAGATACATTTAAGTCCAATATAGCTGCTTATTCTACAGTGAAAGCGTCGGAAGTACGTGGCAATGATGTAGATTATTCTCCGGAGAATGTGTTGGATGGAAAAGATGATACATATTGGACAGTAAATGATGGGACAACGACAGGTGAACTTGTTGTAGAACTCGGAGAGACAAAGACGTTTGATGTAGTATCCATTGAAGAAGCAATTCAATTTGGACAGAGAATCAAAGCGTTTAAAGTGGAATACAGCAATGATGGAAGTGACTGGAAAGTGTTTGATCAGGGGACGACAATTGGTGCAAAGAGATTATCTCGAGAAGGCGCGGTAAAAGCGGATAAGCTTCGTATTACTGTGACAACAAGCAAAGGAGTACCAATGATTTCTGAAGTTGGTGTTTTTAAGGCAACAGCAGATTTTGAATCTCCATCATCTGCGCCAGAAGGAATGCAAATAATCGATGAGAGAGACGAAGCTTTCAAGTTCAGTGACGGGTGGACACAGGAAAACGCATCACAGTATTTGAACGGTACAAATGCATGGGCAAAGAAAGGTGCTTCATTTGAAATGAAATTTACAGGATCTAAGGTTTATCTTGTAGGCACATTAGACTCTGGGCATGGAAAAGCAACAGTTACAGTAGATGGAAAATCTACAGAGATTGATACGAATGCATCTAAGCGATCAGTTGGGCAGATTATCTTTACTTCAGAAGATTTGACGGATGGAGAGCACACATTAAAACTGGAAGTTACGAACAACGATAACAAGGCAATTGGTATTGAAGGGGCCTATGTAATCAATAATGATGAACTTGGAATGATTGGTGTGGAAAAAGCAGACTATACCATGAAAGAAGACTCTGAAATGAAGATAAAATTAGTTCGTGTAGGTGGAAGCAAAGGGGAAGCAACAGTAACTGTAGCGCCGAACCCTGGAACAGCGATTCAGGATGATTTTGATACGGAAGGAACGACTACGGTAACATTTGCGGACGGTGAGACAGAAAAGGAAGTTGTTGTTATTACAAGACGTAATACAAAAGAAACTGGAGATCAATACTTTACAGAGGAGCTGAGCACAAAGAATGAGAATCTGATTCTTGGATTTAATTCAAAAGCAAAGATTACAATTTTAGATCAGGAAGGTCAGCCTGTGGAAGTAGCAACAGAAAAACTTCCAAAAGAGGTATATGGTGAAGTGACAGCGACTTCAGAAGAAAACACCGCAGAGCATAAACAAGGAATTGAAAACGCATTTGATGACAACTTGGATACATTTTGGCATGCGCAGTGGGGAGAACTAGGAAAGCTTGAGAATCAGGAAGGAGGAATTTCTGTAGAGATTCCATTGAAAGAAGAAAAAGAAATTGCAAAATTATCTTATCTGCAAAAGGCTGGTGATACAGGCACAATCGGTGAATATGTGATTGAAGCGGCTGTTGTTAAAGAAGATGGAAAAGAAGCTAAAGAAGCGGTTTCTTGGAAAGAAGTTTGCAAAGGAACATTTAAACGGCAGGGAGATTCTACAGATCCTCAGGAAGCGGTATTTTCGGAGAGCATAAAGACAAACCGTATTCGTTTTACAGCAAAAACGATGGTTGGTGGAGAACATCCTACAGCAAGGGAGATCGCACTTTATGAAAAAGTAGAACCAGTTATGATTACAGTTACGACAAAAGCTGGAGAAAACGGTACGATTGAACCAGTAACAGGAAAATTAGAAGCTGATGGGACAATGAAAATACAGTCTGGAAAATTAAAAACATTTGCAATAAAACCAAATGCAGGTTATGCAGTGGAGGATGTAGAAGTAAATGGACAATCAGTTGGAGCCGTGAGCCGTTATACAGTGGAATCTACAACAGATGTGACGATTGAAGCAACTTTCAAAGCTTGCAAGCATGAAAAGACAGAAGTTCAAGGTGCAAAAGAGGCAACTTGTACAGAACCAGGTGCAACAGGAGAATTGGTATGTCTGGATTGTGGTGTGACAGTGAAAGAGAGTGAAGTGATTAATCCACTTGGACACAAGTTCGGAGATTGGGAAGTAATCAAAGAAGCAACACAGACAGAAGAAGGTCTTGCCAAGAGAGCTTGCGTTGCATGTGGCGTGGAAGAAGAAAAAGAGCTTGAGAAACTTCACGTTGATGTAGATAAGTCTAAACTTCAAAAATACTATGATGAGTGTATCGGATACTACAAACAGTCTGATTACACAGCAGACAGTTGGAAAGCATATGAGGTAGCATTGAAGGATGCAAAAGCGATTTTGGATAAAGATGGTGTCACACAGGAAGAGATAGACACAGCAATCAATAAACTTGCAGACGCAGCGAAAAAACTAGTGAAGAAGACAGATTCAGGAAATGCATCTGATCAGTCAGAAAATACTCCTGTAACAGGAGATCCGGCATCTGCAATGCTTTGGCTTGCAACAGCAGCTTCGGCAGTAGCGGTGATCGGAAACAAGAAGAAAAAATAGTTTTTTACAAAAAAAGGGAGGTGAATGCCTCCCTTTTGTAGTATGATAGAGAAAATGGACAGGAGCAGGGAGGTGTTTTTAGGTGAACGAATTGACAAGGCTCATCTTAGAGGATATGAAGCCGGCGCTGGGTGTGACAGAGCCTGGGGCGATTGCGTTTGCAGCAGCGAAGGCAAAAAGTTACACTTATGGAGAGGCGGAATATATTGGCGTGAAGCTTAACAGCGGTATGTACAAGAATGCATTTACGTGTGGCATTCCTAATAGTTTGGAGGTTGGAAGTGCTTTTGCGGCGGCACTTGGTGTGATTGCCGGGAAAGATGAACTGGGATTGGAAGCGCTTTCGGATGTAATGCCAGAGGATACAAAGAGAGCAAAAAGACTCATAGATCAGGAAAAGGTAGAGGTTATTTTGAAAGATATTTCCAGCAGGATATTTATCGAAGTCAAGGTGAAAACTGCTTTTGACGAGGCGGTTGTAACAATTCAGGATGCTCATACGAATATTACCAAAATCGTAGTGAACGGAGAGACAAAGCTGGAAAAATCAGAGGAAGACAAGGAGCAGAATGTAGAAAGAGATGGGAAACAGATTCATCAGTATACACTTCAACAGTTATATGAATATGTGGATTCTGAGGATGTAGAAGAGTTGGAGTTCATGTGGGAAGCGCATCATGTGAATTTAGAACTGTTTGAAGAGGGGATGAAAAGTCCGCGGACGACATTTGCCAAGCATCTGTTGAAGAAAAATGGCGGTAAAGTATTCTCGGAGGATGAACAGAGGACAGCTTCGCTGCTTTGCAATGCGGCAATTGAGGCGAGAGTTTTGGGGCTTAATAAACCGGCGATGAGCATTACCGGATCCGGAGCTCATGGAATCATTGCGACCATGCCTCTGTATGCTGCCTATAAAGTAAACGGTTATTCGCAGGAGCGGCTTTTGCGGGCAACAGCGCTAAGTTATCTGATTTGCATGTATATCAAGGAATACTCAGGAAAGTTATCTGCGTTTTGCGGATGTGCGATTGCAGCGGGAACAGGGATGGCTTGTGGGCTTGTATATTTGCGTGGTGGAACGGTTAAGATGATGGAAGAGACAATCAATAACATGGCAGGAAGCATTACCGGGATGATCTGCGACGGTGGAAATCAAGGGTGTACGATGAAAGGGATTGTGGCGGTGGATGCGGCGTATCAGTCAGCTGAGCTTGCAATGGATGAGGTTTGTGTTGCACATGTACATGGCATTGTCGGAAGGACACCGGAGGAGACTATGCGAAATATGGGTGAGATTGCATCACCGGGAATGATTGGAACAGAGAAGACGATTTTAGATATTTTACAGAGAAAGGTAGACAGGTAATCAATATGTATCAGGCAGATAAAAAACGTTATGAAGGAATGAAATATAACCGATGTGGGAAAAGTGGACTGAAATTGCCGGAGGTTTCACTTGGATTGTGGCATAATTTCGGGGACACCGGAAATTTTGAGAATATGAAACGGATGTGTTTTACGGCATTTGATCATGGAATCACCCATTTTGATGTGGCGAACAATTACGGGCCGGAGCCGGGAAGCGCAGAGGTACATCTTGGACGTATTTTGAAAGAAGAGATGGGAGCGTACCGAGATGAACTGATCATCAGCACGAAGGCAGGATATCTGATGTGGGATGGTCCTTATGGGGACTGGGGAAGCAGAAAATATGTGCTGGCGAGTCTGGATCAGAGCCTGAAAAGAATGGGTCTTGAGTATGTGGACATTTTTTATCATCACCGCATGGATCCGGAGACACCGCTTGAGGAGACAATGGGAGCACTTGACACGGCAGTCAAAAGCGGAAAAGCATTGTATGCCGGGATTTCGAATTATGATGGGGAGACGATGAAAAAAGCGTGTGCAATTTTAAAAGAATTGAAGTGTCCATTTGTCATCAATCAAAACCGATATTCGATTTTTGACCGTACGATTGAGAAAAACGGACTGAAAGCAGCCGCAAGAGAAGAGGAAAAAGGAATTATCGCGTTTAGTCCTCTTGCTCAGGGAATGCTGACGGAGCGTTATTTGAAAGGGATTCCGTCGGACAGCAGAATCTGCACAGATGGAAGATTTTTGCAGGAGCAGACGGTGGAGACAAATCTGCAAAAGATCCACAAGTTGAATGACATTGCAAAAGAGAGAGGAGAAAGTCTGGCGCAGATGGCATTGAAATGGGTGCGGAAAGATGATGATGTGACAAGTGTTTTGATCGGAGCATCAAAACCGGAACAAATTTTGGAAAACCTGAAGATGATTGAAAGTGCTGCGTTTACGGAGGAAGAGTTAAAAAGAATTGATGAGATTGCTTTGAGGGAGAATTGAGATGAAGATTCAGGAATTTTATGAGGGACAGTCGTTTGATGCATATGAGTATTTTAGCGCACACAAAGAGAAAGACGGGGTGATGTTTCGGACATACGCACCGGGAGCGGCGAAGGTGACGGTGTTTGGAGAGTTTAATCATTGGACAGAAGAGGAGATGCAGCAGAACGGGCAAAGTGGTGTCTATGAACTGAAAAGTGCGAAGGCTGAAGTCGGAATGATGTACAAATACTGCATTTATGCAAAAGAGGGCTGGCGTGTAGAGCATTGTGATCCTTATGGATTTGGTATGGAACTTCGACCAAACAGCGCATCGTATATTGTGGATTTGTCAGAATATCGGTTTCATGATGCAAAGTGGATGAAAAACAGAGATAAGAATTATAACAGACCACTCAACATTTATGAGGTGCATTTGGGATCCTGGAGAACAAATGAGAAGGATGCAAATGGCTGGTACCGTTATCATGAGATTGCAGATCAGCTGATTATGTATGCGAAAGAGAACGGATATACGCATCTTGAATTTCTGCCGCTCAGTGAGCATCCGGCGGACTGCTCTTGGGGATACCAGAATACAGGATATTTCAGCCCGACATCCCGTTATGGAACGGCAAGGGATCTGATGGAACTTGTAGACAAATGTCATCAGGCGGGAATTGGTGTGATTATGGACTTTGTTCCGATTCATTTTGCGACAGATTATTATGGGCTTGCAAACTATGACGGAACACAGTTGTATGAGTATGTGCAAAGTGATGTGACAGACAGTGAGTGGGGAACACGTAATTTTGATTATTCAAGAAGAGAAGTGTGCTGTTTTCTGCAGTCGGCGGCAAATTATTGGCTGAAAGAGTATCATTTTGATGGAATAAGAATGGATGCGATCAGCCGGGCGATTTATTGGCAGGGAGAGCCGGAAAGAGGAGTGAACCCATGTGCCCTTTCGTTTATCAGAAATATGAATGCGGGACTGCAGAAATTGCATCCGAGTGCGATGCTGATTGCGGAAGATTCGACGGCGTTTCCGAAGGTCACAGCGCCGGTGGAGTATGATGGACTCGGATTTGATTATAAATGGGATTTGGGGTGGATGAATGACACTTTGAATTATTTTAAGACACCGCCACAGGAACGGGCAGAGCACTATTATCAATTGAAGTTTTCGATGGACTATTTTTATAATGAGTTGTATTTGCTTGCGTTATCCCACGATGAAGTTGTGCATGGGAAGGCGACGGTCATACAAAAGATGTGGGGAGGCTATGAGGACAAATTCAGACAGTGTCGTGCGCTCTATCTATATATGATGACGCATCCGGGAAAGAAGTTGAATTTTATGGGAAATGAAATTGCACAATTCCGTGAGTGGGATGAAAGACGACAGCAGGATTGGGAATTGTTGAAATTTCCAATGCATGATGGATTTTATCATTATGTCCGGACACTGAATGAGTTGTATTGCAGAGAAAATATACTTTATGAAAAAGAGTATGACAGGGAAAGATTTCGCTGGCTTGTTGATGATGCGAAGGAACAGTCGGTGTATGTGTATGAGCGCGGGAAAGGGGAAAAGATGCTTGTGGCAGCCTTTAATTTTTCTAAAGAAAAGCAGGAATGTGTCATAGAAAAATTGCTAAAATGCGAGAAACTCACTGAAATTCTGAACAGTGATTGGGATATTTATGGCGGGGAAACGTGCAAAAAGAAAGAGATTATATGCAACGGAAAAATTGTGCTTGCTCCTTTTAGTGGAAGAATCTTCTGGAAAGAACACATTTCATAGTGACGAAAACGGCATTATAGGATATAATGGGGAAGATTTGAAAACAAAAGAGAGAGAGAGGACATGAGATGGAGAATCGTAAAATCATACAGGTGGAAGAAAAAGTTCCGGCAAAGCTTCTGATTCCGCTTAGTATTCAGCACATGTTTGCCATGTTTGGGGCATCTGTGCTAGTGCCATTTGTATTTGGAATCAATCCGGCAATTGTATTGTTTATGAATGGTGTAGGAACATTGTTGTTTATTTTAGTCACGAAAGGAAAGGCGCCGGCGTATCTTGGTTCGAGTTTTGCATTTTTGGCACCGGCAGGGATTGTTATTTCTAAATTCGGTTATGAATATGCGTTGGGTGGATTTGTTGCAGTTGGCTTCTGCGGATGTATTCTGGCGGCAGTCATCTATAAATTCGGTTCAGATTGGATTGACGTTGTGCTGCCGCCGGCGGCGATGGGACCGGTAGTGGCCTTGATCGGTTTGGAGTTATCGGGAACAGCAGCAACCAATGCGGGGCTGATTGGAGATCAGATTGAGACAAGCAGTGTGATTGTGTTTTTAGTGACATTGGGAACGGCAGTATTTGGATCGATTCTGTTTCGTAAATTTTTGTCAGTGATTCCGATTTTGATTGCAGTTATAGCGGGATATATTGCGGCTATAGCATGTGGAATCGTAGATTTTTCAGAGGTTGCAAAGGCGCCGATCTTAGCTTTGCCGAATTTTTCCACACCAAAATTCAGCATAGATGCTATTTTGATTATTTTGCCGGTGATTCTTGTTATTACATCTGAACACATTGGGCATCAGATTGTGACAAGTAAGATTGTCGGAAGAGATCTTTTGAAAGATCCGGGATTACACCGATCCTTATTTGGAGATAATTTTTCGACGATGATTTCAGGTTTGATCGGATCTGTTCCGACTACGACGTACGGCGAAAATATCGGAGTGATGGCAGTGACACGTGTGTACAGTGTGTATGTGATCGCAGGTGCAGCGGTCTTGTCGATTATCTGCTCTTTCGTGGGGAAATTATCGACTTTGATCCAAACGATTCCGGGGCCGGTAATCGGAGGAATTTCATTCCTGCTATACGGTATGATTGGAACATCCGGTATTCGTATTTTGGTAGACTCGAATGTAGATTATGCGAAATCGCGTAATCTTGCACTCACATCGGTAATCTTCGTTACAGGTTTGTCCGGGATTGCCGTGAAATTTGGAAATATCGAATTGACAGGTATGGTGCTTGCCTGTGTGGTAGGTATGATCTTAAGTTTGATTTTCTATGTGTTGGATAAATTTCATCTGACCAATGATACAGAATAAATGAAAAACTCCGAGGGCGTTATGCTTTCGGAGTTTCGTTTATAATTTGCTTTAAAATCTTTTCCACGCTGTCGGTCACGGCATATGCACAGTTTTTTACATCTTCTGGGGCAGTTGCCATCGCGTAGCTCTTTTTGGTCAGAGTCAGCATCTCGATGTCGTTTTGCTGGTCGCCAAATGAGACAGTCTCTTCCGGGGACAGGTGTAATGTTTCCAGTAAAGTCTTTAAAGCAGTACCTTTGTTTGAATGAAGTGGTACAAAATCAATCCAGTCCATGCCGGAAGTTACAACTTTGATCTCATTTTTAAACAATTCCTGCAGATGAGTGGCGGACTGCTGTGGTGTCACAGTGTCAAGCAGTGCGATTTTTAAAATCGGTTCCTGAATGGATGCAAAGTCATCTACCGTATCGACGTTGTTATGTACAACATGACGGATATGGTAGAGATACTCGTCGTCCCCGGATTCGATGTAGCAGCAATTGAGACAGGATACGAGCGGCTTGCAGTTCGGGCATTGTTTGATTGCGTCGATAATGCGAAAGGCAAGGTCGCGGTCAATCTCAGTTATTGAGATAATCTGATTGTTGTGAATACAGACAGCACCATTTTCGGCGATATAGGAAATCTCATCTGCAATCGGTTTGAAAAGATTACGTTCACTGGCATACTGTCTTCCGCTGGCGGCTGCAAAATGAATCCCACGTTCTTTTAATGCCAGAATAAGATCGTATATTTCAGGGTTTAATTCCTGAGCGCCGTTTTGTAAAAGTGTGCCATCTAAGTCGCTTGCGATTAGTTTTATCATGAAATCATCCTCCTTTTTTCACTCTTTGAACATTATATACTGATTTTCTGGGAAAGAAAACCCTGATATTAATAAGCATTATAAAAACTTATTAGTAAATTGTACTACAATAAGAAGGAGTTATAAGCTATAATAAAAAAGAAGAAGTCGAGAAACGATTATCACAAGATAAAAGGAGAATGTTCATGGAAATGTTATCAATCGAAAAAGAGCTACAGGGAAATGCTTATCCGGGGCGTGGAATTATTATTGGAAAGACGCCGGACGGAAAGAAAGCAGTGACTGCATACTTCATTATGGGAAGAAGTGATAACAGTAGAAATCGTGTATTCGTAGAGGAGGGAGAAGGAATCCGTACGCAGGCATTTGATCCTTCCAAATTAACAGATCCAAGCTTGATTATTTATGCGCCGGTAAGAGTGTTGGGAAATAAGACAATTGTGACAAACGGTGACCAGACGGATACCATCTATGAGGGAATGGACAAGCAGCTGACGTTTGAGCAGTCTCTTAGAAACAGAGAATTTGAGCCTGATGCACCGAACTATACACCTCGTATTTCCGGAATTATGCACATTGAAAATGGAACATACAATTATGCAATGTCCATTTTGAAAAGCAATAATGGGAATCCGGATGCATGCAACCGTTATACATTTGCATATGAGAATCCGGTAGCAGGAGAAGGACATTTTATTCATACATATAAATGCGACGGCAATCCGCTTCCAAGTTTTGAAGGTGAGCCAAAATTAGTTGGGATTTTAGACGATATGGAGGCATTTACGGAGATGCTTTGGAACAGTCTGAATGAAGACAACAAAGTTTCGTTATTTGTGCGTTATATTGATATTGCAACAGGAAACTATGAGACAAAGATTGTAAACAAGAATAAGTAGGAGCGAGACAGATGAAAGAATTAGAATTAAAATATGGATGTAATCCGAATCAGAAACCATCCAAGATTTATATGGAGAATGGGGAACTTCCAATCAAAGTATTGTGTGGGAAACCGGGATATATCAACTTTTTAGATGCATTTAACGGCTGGCAGTTAGTGAGAGAATTGAAGAAGGCAACCGGACTTCCGGCGGCAACTTCTTTCAAACACGTATCACCTGCAGGAGCAGCAGTTGGACTTCCATTAGATGAGACATTGGCAAAAATCTATTGGGTAGACGACATGGGAGAACTTTCACCACTTGCGTGTGCATACGCAAGAGCAAGAGGTGCGGACAGAATGTCTTCTTTCGGAGATTTTATTTCTCTGTCAGATGTGTGTGATGTTGCAACCGCAAAATTAATTAAACGCGAGGTATCAGACGGTGTCATCGCACCGGGGTATGAACCGGAAGCGTTAGAACTTTTAAAACAGAAGAAAAAAGGAAATTATGCGATCATTGAGATCGATCCAAATTACGAGCCGGCTCCAATCGAACATAAAGAAGTGTTCGGAATTACATTTGAGCAGGGAAGAAATGAGCTTGTGATTGATGATGAATTATTATCGAATGTTGTGACAGAGAATAAAGAAATTACAGAGCAGGCAAAAATTGACCTTGCAATTGCTTTAATTACATTAAAATATACACAGTCAAATTCTGTATGCTATGCAAAAGATGGTCAGGCAATTGGTATCGGTGCCGGGCAGCAGTCACGTATCCACTGTACACGTCTTGCTGGACAAAAAGCAGATAACTGGTGGCTTCGTCAGTCTCCACAGGTACTGGGACTTCAGTTCGTAGACAGCATCGGAAGAGCAGACAGAGACAATTCGATTGATTTATATATCGGAGATGAATATGAAGATGTACTTGCAGAAGGAACATGGCAGAATATCTTCAAAGTAAAACCGCCGGTATTTACAAGAGAAGAAAAACGTGCATGGTTAGATAAGATGGAAGATGTAGCATTAGGCTCAGATGCGTTCTTCCCGTTTGGAGATAATATCGAACGAGCTCACAAAAGCGGTGTGAAATATATTGCGCAGCCGGGAGGATCCGTTCGTGACGACAATGTAATCAGCACATGTGACAAATATAATATGGCGATGGCGTTTACAGGAATTCGTTTGTTCCATCATTAATTTTAAATTGGGGACGTAGTAAAATTGAATTTTACTACGTCCCCAATTGACATTAGCCCTGTCCCTTTTTGAAAAAAGTAGTTGTATATTTTATGGCATGAGTATATAATAAAAAAGGTTGGAAAACTGATTGTGCAAAAAAAGCGGTGAATAAGCCAAATTTATGGAGGGAATTAATATGGGAAAATATTTTGGAACAGACGGATTTCGTGGAGAAGCAAATGTGGTTCTGACAGTAGAGCATGCTTTTAAAGTAGGTACATTTCTAGGATGGTATTATGGTCAGGAGCATAAAGCGAGAGTTGTCATCGGAAAAGATACAAGAAGAAGCAGTTATATGTTTGAGGATGCTCTGTCGGCAGGGCTTACTGCATCCGGTGCAGATGTGTATCTTTTGCATGTAACGACAACACCGAGTGTTTCGTATGTGACACGTACAGAGGATTTCGATTGTGGAATTATGATTTCCGCAAGCCACAATATTTTCTATGATAATGGAATTAAAGTGATCAATGCAAAAGGACATAAATTGGAAGCAGAAATAGAAGAAAAAATTGAGTCATATATTGATGGAACATGGGGAGAGATTCCATACGCAACACGTGATGCGATTGGACGTACGGTAGACTATTCGGCTGGAAGAAATCGCTATATTGGACATTTGATCGCGATGGTAACACGTTCTTTCAAAGATAAACGTGTGGGACTGGATTGTTCAAACGGAAGTGCATCTTCGATTGCGAAAAGTGTATTTGATGCGTTGGGAGCTAAGACATACGTGATCAACAGCGAGCCGGATGGAACGAACATCAATAGAAACTGTGGCTCTACACATATTCATGTATTGCAGGAGTTTGTGAAAGAAAAGAAATTAGATGTAGGTTTTGCTTACGATGGAGATGCGGACAGATGTCTTGCGGTAGATGAAAATGGTAATGAAGTTGATGGGGATCTTATTCTCTACGTATGCGGAAAATATTTGAAAGAACAGGGAAGACTGAACAATGATACAATTGTGACGACAATCATGTCAAACCTGGGATTATATAAAGCATGTGATAAAGCTGGAATCAAATATGAAAAGACTGCAGTTGGAGATAAATATGTATATGAGAACATGGTGCAGAACAACCATTGTCTCGGAGGAGAGCAGTCAGGACATATTATTTTCAGCAAATATGCGACAACAGGTGATGGTATCTTAACTTCGTTGTTGTTGATGGAAGTTATGCTGGAAAAGAAACAGACACTTGCAAAGCTAACAGAAGAAGTGAAGATTTATCCACAGCTTTTGAAAAATGTAAGAGTATCTGATAAAAAGACAGCAAGAGAAAATGCAGAAGTCGTAAAGGCAGTGGAAGCAGTGACGGAGGCACTTGGAAATGATGGACGTATTTTAGTACGTGAAAGTGGAACAGAGCCGGTAATTCGTGTGATGGTGGAAGCATCTACAGATGAACTGTGTGAAAAATATGTAAATCAGGTTGTTGAGGTAATGCATCAGCAAGGACTGATTGTAGGATAAGTCAGAAGAGGGAAAGTAGCGATTCATAGAAGTAGCTGCTTTCCCTAAAATTATCTCTACATAATAACAAATTAATATATTGATATATTGTTTGTTGGGTGATAATATAAAAAATAAAAACAGATTTAGAAAACCATTGCTTAAAGGAGAGGATAACTATGAAAAAACAAGAGTTACAACGTGCTAGAAAGAAAGATATTGTTATTTTAATTGTTGTGGTTATAGCTTCAGGAATATTTTCATATTTTTTCCGCAACATGTTTTTGGAAAGATTTAAAATTCCATTTATATTTTTGTGGGTAGTTTTACTCTTTGAGCCTGTTTTTGTTTCATATTTGGAAAGTAGAGATCAAGATCCCTTTGTTACTGGCAAAACAGAGCGGCTGGGGGTGGTAAATAGTTTCACTACCGCAGCTGTTGCAATAGGAATTGCTTCAAAGTGGTTTTGGGGTTGGCTGCTCACTTCGATTGTAGTTGCTGTTTGTATGTTTGCTGCAAGGGAGTTAGGGAGAAAAAAACGTGGAAGATTAGAAGAGAAGTACTTGATGAAAAATGGAGTTCTTCTCACAGATTTGCATAATTATGGAATGGCATCTATAGATGGGAAAGATGTCAAGGTATGTTCAAAGAAGGATTTGAAAAAGGGAACTGCCATTACAATTTCGGAAATCAAAGGAACTTATTTATATGTAAAAGAAAATGAAAGTTGAGAAAGATTTTTGAGACGATGAAGAAAGGTCTGTAAATAAGATATTCTATGATAATGAAGGGCGAAAGACTTGAGAAAAACAAGCTTTTCGCCCTTGCTTTATTTATATAGCCCTATACGTTATGAAATCCTTTTCCGATAATCTCGCTTGTGTTAGAAATCAAAATAAATGCGCCAGGCTCTTGCTGCTTAATAAAATTACGAAGCTTAATAGCTTGTTGGCGGTTCAGTGCAGTAAAAATAATATAGCGGTGCTCACCGGAAAATGCACCCTGAGCATCCACAATCGTTGCACTTCTCATCAAATCATGTGTGATGAAGTCACAAATGGGTTCGGGATGGCTGCATACAACATTGAAATATTTTGAAAGATTAAAACTTTCGATAAAGTTATCAATCATAAAAGAGCGAATAGACAATCCAAGCAAAGAATATAGACCGGTTTTAATGTCAAAAATAAAGAAACCGGCAATGGTAAATGCCAAATCTGTCAAAAGCAATGCTCGTCCGATGTTGATGCTTGTATATTTTTTAAAAATCGCAGCAATGACATCTGTACCACCACTGGAAGAACCAATGTTAAAAAGTACAGCAGAGCTGAATGCGGGAAGTGCGATTGCAAAGGCAAGTTCCAGCATCGGCTGATCTGTCAGCGGATGGGACATAGGAAAAATACGCTCCAGTAATGATAAAAGCACTGAGAGTAAAATACTACAGTAAGCAGTAGTCAGTGCAAATGTTTTACCGAGAACGATAAGTCCAATCAGTAAAAGGAGCATGTTCATAATAAAGGTAAAATCACTGGCGGACATCACGCCGGTTTTGGCAACTAAAACAGCAAGACCTGTAATGCCTCCGAATGTGAAATTGTTGGCAAATTTGAAAAAGTAAATTCCGATTGCCATCACAAATATACTTCCAGTCAACAGGAAAAAGGATTTTGATTTTTCTTTCATTTGATGTTTTCTCCGTATTCTATTTCTATTCATACGAATTGTAACGCTAGAAACATGAAAAGTCAACGCATTAGAGTGCATAATATGGTAACAATAGAAATAGAAGAGGAGGGATATAAAAATGAATAGATATTTGGCGATTACAGACGTATACGCAAGAGAAATATTAGATTCCAGAGGGAATCCTACGATAGAAGTAGAAGTTTTGGCGGGAGATGAGTTCCTGGGGAGGGCAGCAGTGCCGTCAGGAGCATCTACCGGACAATACGAAGCTGTGGAACTGCGAGATAGAGAGGAGAGGTATGGCGGACTCGGAGTACAACGGGCGGTGGATCATGTCAACACAAAGCTTGCACAGGCGGTCATTGGTCTGAATGTATTCGATCAGGCGCATTTGGATCAAGTGCTTTTAAAAACGGATGGGACACAAAACAAGAGTAATATGGGAGCGAATGCGTTGCTTGGGGTTTCGATGGCTGCTGCGAGAACAGCGGCAAAAGCGTTGCGGATTCCGCTTTATGCCTATCTTGGAGGAGTCAATGCGAAAAAAATGCCGGTTCCGATGATGAATATTTTAAATGGAGGACGGCACGCAGATAATACGATTGATTTTCAAGAATTTATGATCATGCCGGTCGGTGCGTGTTGCTTTCGAGAGGCACTTCGGATGTGCTCAGAAATTTATCACGCGCTAAAGGCATTGCTAAAGGAGCAGGGTTACAGTACAGCGGTGGGAGATGAAGGTGGGTTTGCACCTGATTTTAAAGATGCAAAAGAAGCATTACAGTTTATTGTAAATGCGGTAAGAAAAGCAGGATATGAGCCGAGAAAGGATATTGTGATCGCATTGGATGCGGCCGCGACAGAGTTCTACAACAAAGATTTTAAAAAATATGTATTTGAAGGAGAAGGAAAAATGCGGGGCGGTCAGGTAATTCGTTCCGTGGAGGAGATGATTGATTATTATGAGGAACTGATTATGGAATTTCCAATCATGTCTATTGAAGATCCGCTTGATGAAGAAGACTGGGAAGGATGGGAACTTTTGACGACAAGACTTGGAAGAGACGTGCAGCTTGTTGGAGATGATCTGTTTGTCACTAACACAAAGCGTCTTTCGCGTGGGATTGAACAGAAGGTAGCAAATGCGATTCTTGTAAAAGTGAACCAGATTGGGACACTGACAGAGGCATTTGAGGCAATTGAAATGGCGAAAAATGCGGGATATAAGACAATTATTTCTCACCGATCGGGAGAGACAGAGGACAGCATCATAGCGGATATTGCTGTTGCATTTCAGTCAGGACAGATTAAGACAGGGGCACCTTGCCGGTCGGAGCGTGTGGCAAAATATAATCAGCTGCTTAGAATAGAAGAACATCTTGGCGATGTGTCATGTTACGAAGATCCATTTAAGCGTTTTTAAGGTGACAGAACAGTAACCTTTTAATAAAAAATATACGAAATCCAATCGAAACGCTTGCAGAATGAACAAACATATGGTAAAATAAATATGTTATTTATTCAGGAGGTGTGTAAAATGGATATTTTAAAAACAGTATTGATGATTTTATTTGCAATAGATTGTATCGTATTGACTGCGATCGTATTACTTCAAGAGGGAAAGTCAGCAGGACTGGGAACAATCAGCGGTGCTGCAGAAAGCTACTGGGGACAGAATAAAGGACGTTCTATGGAAGGCGCTCTTGTAAAATCTACGAAGTTTGCAGCTGTATTATTTATCGTATTGGCAGCAGTATTGAATTTGAAAGTATTTGCTTAATCATATACGGGCGAATGAGATTTGCGAAACACTCTTATTGATATAAGAGTGTTTTTTTTACACTGTGCAGAAGGAAGCACTTGTTTTAGACTAGAAAGACAAAGGAGAGAGAATGGATCAGACATTTGAAAAACGAAAAAAATTAATTTATGATTTTATTTGTGATGAATTTTATGTGCCGATGAAGCTGAAAGAACTTGCGATCTTACTGCAAGTACCGAAGGATCAGAGAAAAGAACTGAAAGCGATTATGGATTCGTTGGAAGCGGAAGGCAAGGTACATGTATCTAAAAAAGGGAAGTATACCAAGGGAGAGGCAAAGCGCATCGTAGGGACTTATCAGGCTCATGCGAGAGGATTTGGCTTTGTTGTGGTAGAAGGGGAAGACGATGATATTTTTATATCAGAAGATGATACAAATGGAGCTTTTCATGGGGATCAGGTTGAAGTGAGGATCAAATCGGCACCAGATGGAAAGAGACGGGAAGGAAAGGTTGTGCGGATTTTATCGCATGGTACGACAAGGCTTGTTGGATATTTTCAGAAGAATAAAAATTTTGGCTTTGTCGTTCCGGACAATCAGAGGTTTATCAAGGACGTATTCGTGCCGTTAGAGCGCTCGAAAGGAGCAGTCACCGGACACAAAGTAGTTGTGGAACTTACGAAATATGGGGGAGACAATAAAAAGCCGGAAGGAAAGATTGTGGAGATTATCGGACATGTCAATGATCCGGGGACAGATATTATGTCCATTGTAAAAGGGTACGATCTTCCAATTGAATTTCCGGAAAAGGTGTTGAATCAGGCAGAGCGTGTGGCAAAAGATGTCAGTACGGCAGACATGGCAGGGAGAATGGATATCCGTGACTGGCAGATGGTGACGATTGACGGAGAAGATGCAAAAGATTTGGACGATGCGATCTCCCTGACGAAAGAGGGAGAGAACTATAAATTGGGAGTGCATATTGCGGATGTGACAAACTATGTACAGGAAAAAAGTGCGCTGGATCGCGAGGCTTACAAAAGAGGTACAAGTGTGTATCTTGTGGACAGAGTGATTCCGATGCTCCCTCATATACTTTCTAATGGAATCTGTTCTTTGAATGAAGGAGAAGATCGTTTGGCATTGAGCTGTATTATGACTATCAATGACAAGGGAAATGTAGTAGACTATAAGATAGCGGAGACAGTTATTTGTGTCGACCGCCGAATGACATATACGAGCGTGAAAAAGATTCTGGAAGAACAGGATGAGGAAGAATGCAAAAAGTATGAAGAATTTGTACCGATGTTTCAGATGATGGAGAAAGTAGCGGGAATTTTACGCGAAAAGCGAAAAAAAAGAGGCTCTATTGATTTTGATTTTCCGGAGACAAAGATGGTTCTGGATGAGCAGGGAAAACCGATTGAGCTGAAACCATATGACAGGAGCGTGGCGACAAAGATTATTGAAGACTTTATGCTGCTTGCAAATGAGACGGTGGCAGAACATTATTTTTGGCAGGAGATTCCGTTTGTTTACCGGACACATGAACAGCCGGATGAAGAAAAGATTCAAAAGTTGGCGATTTTTATTAATAATTTTGGGCACTCTATGCACATTGCAAACAATGCAGTTCGTCCAAAAGAGATTCAAAAGCTGCTTGTAAAAGTAGAGGGGACGAACGAGGAGGCATTGATCAGCCGACTGGCGCTTCGATCTATGAAGCAGGCAAAATATACACCGGAAAACACTGGACATTTTGGTTTGGCTACAACGTATTACTGTCACTTCACGTCGCCGATCAGGCGGTATCCGGATCTGCAGATCCATCGCATCATCAAGGAAGATTTGCGGGGGAGAATGAATGAGAATCGACGTGAGCATTACGAGAAGATTCTTCCGGAAGTGACGAAACAGTGCAGCGAGAGAGAACGTCTGGCAGAAGAGGCAGAAAGAGAGACGATCAAGTTAAAGAAAGTTGAGTATATGGAGGAGCATATCGGCGAAGTATTCGAGGGTGTGATTTCCAGCATTACCAAATGGGGAATCTATGTGGAACTGCCAAACGCGATTGAAGGTCTTGTCCATGTAACTAATATGCATGATGATCATTATGATTATATAGAAGAACGATTTGAGATGGTCGGAGAGCATACACGGAAAGTCTACAAACTTGGACAGACTGTATATATTGTGGCAACAGGAACAGATCGGCTTCAACGGACGATTGATTTTGAATTCGTAGAAAAAGAAGAGGTGGATTATGGCAAAAGAACAGGGGAAACTAATTGCGAATAACAAAAAAGCGTATCATGATTATTTTATACTGGACACATACGAGGCGGGAATTTCTCTGCATGGGACTGAAGTAAAGTCCCTTCGCATGGGAAAATGCAGCATCAAAGAAGCATTTATCCGTATTGAAAACGAGGAAGTGTTTGTCTATGGAATGCATATCAGTCCTTATGAAAAAGGAAATATTTTCAATAAAGATCCGCTGCGGGTGAGAAAGCTATTGCTTCACAGAGCAGAGATTAATAAAATTACAGGAAAGATCAAAGAAAAGGGAATGGCGCTTGTCCCGCTGAAGGCGTACTTTAAAGGAAGTCTTGTAAAAGTCGAGATCGGTCTTGCAAAAGGAAAGAAACTTTATGATAAACGGAACGATATTGCAAAGAAAGATCAGCAAAGAGAAGCACAGAGAGACTTTAAGATCAGAAATTTGGATTAGGAGGATATAGATATGGTACCAAGAACAAAGGAAGAACTCAGTAAACTGGTGACGGAGGCGACTGTTGAGACATACGAGGAACTGACGCCGCAATTGATACAGCTGATTGATCAGACAAAGCACAACGAGAATCTGACGGAAGCACAGAAGCAGGATGAGATTTCGCTTCATATGTTGGGATATGTGAAATCTTGTACGAATGAGATCATCATTGATGTTCTGGCAGAAATATTAGGACTTGACTAAGGAGGAAGATGCTATGAGATATTGTGTGAAATGCGGAAGACAGGTAGAGGACAGTATGAATTTTTGTCCGTCATGTGGTGCACAGATTCCAAAAGAAGAGACACATCATACATATGAGTACGGTAATGGTCAATATACGCAGAATCAGACAGAGCAGCGCGATTTCAGAGAACAAACCGTTAAGGAGGATGGGGCAGACAGAGTGCTGGCAGTGCTTGCATATTTGGGGCTGTTGGTGTTTGTGCCGATTTTGTCGGGAAGTAAATCAGAATTTGTCAGATTCCATGCGAACCAGGGACTTGTGCTTTTTATCTGTAGTGTATTGTGGAATGCATTGGACTGGATTTTATCGCGTTTTGTATGGTTCATGGATGTTGGGATTATCTCTTTGGGAGATCTCTTAGGTATTGTAAATTTGGTACTTGTTGTACTTGCAGTCATCGGAATTGTGAATGCATGTAAGAGCAAAAAAGAAGAATTACCGTTTATCGGAAACATTGTTTTGTTCCAATAAAAGAAAAAGGGTAAGAGGAGCCGGGCAGCCGTTATACAGGCTGTCCGTTTAATTTTGCCTCAACTAAAACGTCACCTTCATAGCGAAGCTTCAGTGAAAAAAATGGAGTGTTTTCAGCGATCAGGCGGTGAAAGATCCGATCTCCTTCCCAGAGATTCAGCTGATAGATATCTTTTTTGGGAACCCATTCTAAAGTGCCCTCATCACAGGAAATTATCTCACCTTCGTAGCCGTCAGCAGTATAGAGACACATATATTCAGCGTGTCCGACTTTGTCTGAAATGAATGTGACAATTCCCCGGAATTGATAAGAAGTCAAAGTAAGACCGGTCTCTTCTTTTACTTCACGTAAAAGACATTCATCGGGTGTTTCGTCTTTCTCAAAATGCCCTCCCACACCAATCCATTTGTCTTTATTGACATCATTTTTCTTGGAAACACGGTGCAGCATCAGATAGCAGTCATCTTTTTCTATGTAGCATAAAGTTGTCATTTCCATAATTAGTTTCACCTCCTTGAGATAGTCTGTCAGGATTACTTTACCATGAATTTTTAAACCCAACAATTATATATTGAAAAAATTTTCCGCGCAATGCAGTTGTGACCGTACAAAAATTTTGATAGAATTGTATCGGAAAAGAATGGGGGAAGAGAAAAATGAATCATATGCAAAGAAGAGAGCAGTTAAGAGGAATTGCATTGACAATTATTGGAGGAATATTTTGGGGACTTGCAGGTGTTTGCGGACAGTATTTGTTTGAAGAGCGGGGATTGACCGCAAAGTGGCTTGTAAGTGTGCGGCTTGTGCTGGCCGGACTGATATTGCTTTTGACGGTTTGGGCAAAACAAAGAAAGCAGATGTTTGAAATATGGCGCGAAAAAAGAGACGTATTTCAGCTTATAATGTTTGGAATATTTGGGATGGCATTCTGTCAATTGAGTTATTATGTGGCGGTGGAGACATCAAATGCCGGAACTGCAACAGTTCTGCAGTATACGGCGCCGATCATTATTATGCTGTACGTTTCTGTTCGCAATAAAAAAGTACCGCAGAGAATTGAGATGCTGGCACTGGTTCTGGCTGTCGGAGGAACATTCCTGCTTGCAACACATGGAAATATCACGAATCTTGCCATCTCTACGGAGACTTTAGTATGGGGACTTGCCTCAGCGGTGGCAATGGCGCTTTATAATCTGATTCCGGGAGAATTGATGAAAAAGTTTGGAACATTTAATGTAATTGGATGGGGAATGCTGATTGGAGGAATCTTTTTATGTGTATTTATAAAGCCTTGGCATGTGATCGGCATGTGGGATATCTATACAGTGCTGGCAACGGCGGCGGTAATTTTGGTTGGAACAATTTTGTCCTTTACAACATATATGGAAGGTGTTCGATTAATTGGGGCATCTAAGGCAAGTCTGTTTGCGTCTGTGGAGCCTGTGACAGCCACATTTATGACTGTGGTGTTTATGGGAGCAGCGTTTCAATTTGTAGACTTTATTGGTCTGGCAGGTATATTGGGGGCAGTTCTTATGTTGTCCTTACTGAAAAAAGAATAGCTGGAAAATTTAATCTGATTTGTTTGTAAAAGCAGTACGGAATTCTTTTTTATCGCTGTGCTGCATGGCAGACAGACGTTGTTTGGCAATTTTGCCTGTTTTTCCGGAAAAATGATAGCAGCTATAATTTGTTGTAGTTGCTGTTTTTTTTGTATTCATGATGAGATAATCCTTTCTTAAAATTTATATATAGTGTTACCGAAAAATATAAATTTATAACAAAACTGTCTTTCTAAGAAAAACAGTTGTATTCTTGATGAAGATGTGTTAAAGTCTTAGTGGTATAAAAAATTAAAAAAACTCTGGAGAGTCTCAAATATTAGAGCGCCGAAGGTGTACGGCAGACAGAAATGTCTGTTAATCTCTCAGGCAAAAGGACAGGGCAAATGTATGAATTTCAAAGGCCGGTCAAATGACTGGTCTTTCGCTTTGTTTAGGACATATCCGAGTGAGTATGGAATGAGCAGGAGGTTTTTAAATGGAAGCAGTAACAGAAGTAGTGAGTAAGGCGAGTGATTATTTGTGGAATGTCATTTTGATTATTTTGCTTTGCGGAACCGGGATTTATTTTACAATCCGATTGAAGTTTATCCAGATCAGGAAGTTTGGTGAAGGGTTTAAACTGGTATTTGGAAATATTTCTCTGAAAGGAGAAAAAGGGAAAAACGGCGAAATGACAACATTTCAATCGCTGGCAACGGCAATTGCGGCTCAGGTCGGGACAGGTAATCTGGCGGGGGCGGCGACAGCGCTGATCGGAGGCGGCCCTGGTGCTATTTTCTGGATGTGGGTAAGCGCCTTCTTTGGAATGTCCACAATCTATGCCGAGGCGACTTTGGCACAACAGTACAAAGTCAAAAAAGACGGAGAGGTGACAGGCGGACCGGTTTACTACATACGGGCAGCATTTAAAGGGACATTTGGAAAAGTGCTGGCGGCAATTTTTGCAATTCTGATCGTACTGGCGCTTGGATTTACAGGAAATATGGTACAGTCCAACTCCATCGGAGCAGCGTTTTCGGAAGTGTTTTCAGCGAGAAATATTGAGATTCCGCCAATTGTGTTTGGACTGATTCTGGCAGCGGTCATTGGATTTATCTTTCTTGGAGGAGTCAATCGTCTCGCGTCAGTGGTGGAAAAGATTGTTCCGATCATGGCTGGAATTTATATTGTGGGAAGTTTAGTCCTGATTCTCATGAATATTATGGCGCTTCCGGGAGCAATTAAGATGATTTTTGTCGGAGCATTTAATCCGGAGGCGGTAGTCGGCGCAGGTGCAGGTATTGCAGTGCGGGAAGCAATCCGTTTTGGTGTTGCAAGAGGATTGTTCTCGAATGAGGCAGGTATGGGATCTACCCCTCATGCACATGCGAGAGCAAAAGTGGAGAATCCGCATAAACAGGGACTTGCGGCGATGATCAGTGTATTTATTGACACATTTATCATTTTGAACTTAACGGTATTTTCTATTTTGACAACCGGTGTGCTGGACAGCGGAAAAGAAGGAACAGCCCTGACACAGGCAGCATTTACAAAAGGGTTCGGAAATTTCGGAGATATTTTTGTGGCAGTGTGTCTACTGTTTTTTGCATTCTCAACGATTCTCGGATGGCATTTCTTTGGAGAGGTCAATGTCAAGTATCTGTTTGGAGAGAAGGCAGCAAAATTTTATTCGATTCTTGTAATCGGGTTTGTAATCGTCGGCTCTACTTTAAAGGTACAGCTTGTATGGTCTCTTTCAGACTTCTTTAACGGTTTGATGGTTATTCCGAATGCGATTGCCCTGTGGGCTCTGAGTGGAGTTGTTGTAAAGATATGTAAACAATACGGTAAAAAATAGAAGTTCACAAAAGAAACATAAAAAACACAAAGATACCTCACATTTTTTCTATAAACTATTGATAGAAGAAAGTGAGGTATTTTATGTCCGGAAAAGTAAAAGGTATATTGGCGGTAATTGTTTTGATGGGGATTGGTCTTGGGGCAAGATGGATGATACATGATGATTCTGCGGTGCAGGAAAGTAGTCTGTCGGAAGAAGAGACAGAGAAAAAGAAAAAAATAAATGCAGTTTACAATACAGAGAATCAAGCAGAAATCAAGGAAGATTTGGAACGGTTAAAACAGGAGCAGACCTATACGCAAGATAATATGCTTATAAAATACAATCCGTTTGGAACCAATACACAGTCTTTGTATGTGTACTTTGAGACTGAGAATCCAGCGCAGATCTCGTATACGATTCATGTGGCGGATAGTTCAATCGAAGATTTCAAAAGAACATGCTATCAGGAGTCGGAGATGCAGACACAGCATGAACTTCAAGTGATTGGACTGATACCTGATTTGGAAAATGAGATTACATTTACGATTGCCTATGAAGACGGAACTGTGGAAGAAAAAACAGTTTCTTATGAGATGGGAAGTCTTCTTGGGACGGAGAAGGTACAGCTTAGTCAGGAGGATGGAGAGAGTCAGGAAGCATTGGAAGATGGACTTTATGTAGTTCTTGGAAATGACAGTGAAGCGTTGGATTTTATGTATTACTATGACAATAACGGAGTCCTTAGAGGCGAGGTGCCGATTCTTGGATATCGCAGTCACAGGTTATTGTTTGAAGATGACAAGATGTATTACAGCATCTCGGAGACCAAGATGGCGCAGGTTGATCGACTTGGTCAGGTTACGAATGTATATGATTTGGGGCAGTATAAACTTCATCACGACTATGTGTTTGATGATAATGGAGATCTTTTGATCCTTGCGTCAGATTCAAAGGGAGATAGTGTTGAGGATATGGTGATAAAATTAAACATATCTACAGGAGATGTGGAAAAAGTATTGGATCTTGGAGAACTATTTCCAGATTACAAAGCAAGTTGTGTGGAGAACACAGATGGTGAATTAGACTGGATGCACATCAATACAATACAGTGGCTTGGAGATGAAGAGGTGATATTGAGTTCCAGAGAGACTTCTGCCATTTTAAAAATTACAGATTTGTATGAAGAACCGAAAGTGGATTACATGATAGGAGTTGAAGGTTTTTGGAAAGATACAGCTTATGCGGAACTGCTGCTGGAAAAGAATGGAGAGTTTGTAAGTCAGGGTGGTCAGCATGCGGTCACCTATGTAGAAGATGCCGGATTGCCGGACGGACAATATTACCTGTATATGTTCAATAATAATATTGGAGTGAGCCAGTCAAGACCAGAGTATGATTGGGCAGAAGCGATTGAAAATGTGCAGTCGAAACCATATGAAGGGACTACATCCATGTATTATAAATATCTGGTGGATGAAAATGCAGGTACTTATGAACTGGTGGATTCTTTTGATGTGCCATATTCCGGATATGTCAGCAGTGTACAGGACATGGAGCACAATACAGTTGTAGACTCAGGATTTGCGGGGATTTTTGGAGAGTATGATGACGAACATCAGTTGATCAGACAATTTACGATGGAAAAAGAGAAGTTTATTTATCGAGTGTTTAAATATGATTTTGAAGGATACTATTTTTCGTAGTATCCTTTTCTTATGATTTACTTAGGAATTCCTTAAAGGCTGTCGGAGCGGTTGAGAAAAATATTTTGTTATTTTATAATGGTGGAAAATGCAAAGGAGGGGAAGAAAATGATACAGTTGAGCAACATCAGTAAGAAATTTGGCGAGATACAGGCGGTTGAGGGGATATCGCTTATGATTCCGGATGGGAGTGCGTTTGGACTGCTTGGAAGTAACGGCGCCGGAAAGAGCACATTGCTTCGTATGATGGCTGGGATTCTAAAAGAAGATGTTGGTGAAATTTTAGTGGATGGAGATGTTGTCTTTGACAATCCAGAGGTAAAACAGAATTTGTTTTATCTGTCAGATGCCCCGTATTACTTTTCGAATGCCACGCTGCAGACAATGAAAGAATTTTATCAGACTCTATATCCGCAGTTTGATCAGGATGGGTTTGAGATGTTGATCAGGCAGTTTAACTTGAATGAGAACAAACGGATTCGAACTTTTTCCAAAGGAATGAAGCGTCAGGCATTTATTATTCTGGCGATCTGTTCCAATGCAAAATATATTTTGTGTGATGAGGTATTTGACGGACTGGATCCGATTGTCTCAAAAGTGGTAAAAGATTTATTTCGACAGGAACGAAAGATGCGGAAAATGACTTTGGTCATGGCGTCTCATGACTTAAAGGAGCTGGAAGATTTTTGCGATTCCATCGGAATTATACATAAAGGAGACTTGCTGCATTCGAGTGAGATTCGAAAAGAAGCAAGCGATATGCACAAGATACAGAGTGTGTTTGAACAAGATGAGGAAGCATTTTTGCGAGAACATCTTCATATTGTCCGATATGAGAGAACAGGAAATTTTGTGACAATGGTAGTGACGGGAGAAAAAGAAGCGATCATGCAAAAGATTCAGGAAAAGACTCCGGTTTGGTGTGAGACGATTCCATTGTCTATTGAGGAGATTTTTCTGTGTAATATGGAGGGGGTAGATTATGACATCAGCAAAGTTATTTTCTAAGTTTTGCAAAGAGAACCGGAGGCAAAAAGGGTGGCTTTGGATATTGAGCGGACTTATTTTTACGGTGTTTACTTTTACGTTTTTTATGCAGGATGTTCTGATGGACAGCGATGAGATGTATTTTGGGCTGTATAATACGAAGATGATGTGGATCACACTCGCCGTGGCGGTTATGATCGCATTTCAGGGATATGGATTTTTGCTGCAGGCAAAGACGGTTGATTTTTACTATAGTCTTCCGGTCAAGCGAAGTCATCTATTCTGGGGAAATTATCTGAGTGGGATTTGGGTGTATCTGATCCCAATGCTGATCAGTCAGCATATCTGCTTTTTTATGGTATGTGGGTTAGGAAAAGAGGGATGGAACGAGCTGACAGGATATTTACTTTGGGGAATTTTCGTCCATGTGCTTGCGTTCTTTTTCTTCTATCATCTTGCGATTATGGCGATTTATCTGGCTGGGAATATGTTTGGAGCAGTGGGGATTTTTGTGGTGCTTCTATATTGTGTTCGGATTGTGATAGATGATCTTCTGTTACCGCTGTGTGGAAAGTGCTTCGAGACATTTTATCAGATCGATATGATTAATCGGATGCGAACATATGGGATTCCATGGGAACTGTACAGTGGTTTGAATGGATTATACCGTAAGATGTCAGTCAATAAATATGCCTATGCGGTAGAATGGTCAGAAATTGTGACGATTGTGTTGTGGAATATATTGATTTTGGCAGTATGTGTTATCTTACAGAAAAAAAGAACTGCCGAGAGTACGGGAGCACCGGTGGCATTTTTTAGAATCGAGAGAGTGCTCCATGTAGTGATTGATATTTCGGTCGGACTGTTAGTGGGGAATCTTTTGATTACGTTTGCATCAGGAACATATCAGCTCATCGCAGGTGCAGCAGGGTGCGTGGCTGGAAGTATATGTTCTTATCTTCTGTTGGAAATGGCATTTCGCATGCGGTTAAAGGTCAGATTCAGGCAGAAGGGCTTGATTGCGGCTGAGGGAATTGTAGCGGCGGCAATTGTGCTTGGATTTTTTGCAGGAAAGAATTCATATGATACATATTTGCCGGAGACAGAGAAAATTGCGTCCGTCGGAATCAGCCTGAGAGGCGTGGATGAAAAAGAAGACTACTCTTTTACGGAGGAGCGTCTTCGGAACGTGCGTTTGACAAAAAAGGATGATATTGAGAAACTGCATACATGGATTGAAGAGCGATTGCTTACTCAGAAAAATGATGGGCAGTTGACAGATGTGACAATCGCATATCATTTGGAGAATGGGAAAGTAATATATCGAAATTATCCGATTGCTGATGTGAGTCAGATTGAAGCATTTGATCCAATTTACACGACGAAGGACTATAAAAACGGAATCTACAGCGTGCTTTCCTATACAGATTATGAAAATCTTGAACTTACGTGGACCAATCAGGTAGAGAATATGACATTGAACATTTCTCCTGATGAGACGAAAAAACTGCTGGAGACATATAGCGAGGAATTGACGGCTTTGGATATTAGGACTTTGGAGAAAGAACTTCCGGTAGGGAAACTTTTGGTGACGGACGGAGAGTTTGGCAATGAGACGAGTGCATATTTATATCCAAGCTTCGAAAAGACACTTACGCTTCTTGAAAAGTATCAGATTCCGGCAAAGAAAAAGATTAGTGAATATGAGATTGCAAAAATCGAAGTGACAGAGCTGCGGGAAGGAACAAAAGTGACACAAAAGCGAGACACATATACCGAACCGGAGGAAATCAAACAGATTGCAGAAAAACTTGTGTATCAGGGATATGCAATTCAGCCTGTATTGAATCCGGTGGATACAGAAACAAAAGTGGAAGTGAAATTTCAAAATAATAGTAGGGAGACAGTGTATACAGTAGATTATTATATCAAGTAAAGTCAATTGGGGACGTAGTAAAATTCAATTTTACTACGTCCCCAATTTGCAGATTATAATTTTTCTGGTGCAGTATATTCTACACTGTCTGTATCCACAGTTACAGATTTCATTACCTGTTTTTCAAGTGGTCTGTCGCTGTAGTCAGTTGCTGTCTCAGCGATTTTATTTACGATATCCATGCCTTCAATGACTTTTCCGAAAGCAGCATAAGCTCCGTCTAAGTGCGGAGAATTCTTGTGCATAATAAAGAACTGTGATCCAGCAGAGTCTGGATGCATTGCGCGCGCCATGGAAAGGACACCCGGCTCATGTTTCAAATTGTTTGTGAAACCATTCTGTGAGAATTCACCTTTGATTGAGTATCCAGGACCGCCCATACCGGTTCCGTCAGGGCATCCTCCTTGAATCATAAAGTCACGGATGACACGGTGAAAAATAAGTCCGTTGTAAAATCCATCTTGCACTAATGCGATAAAGTTGTTTACTGTGTTTGGAGCAATCTCAGGATATAATTCAGCTTTGATTACATCACCGTTCTCCATTTCAAATGTTACGATTGGATTTGCCATAATAGATACTTCCCTTCTAAATATAGTTATTTTGTAAACAACATTTTATAAGTCACGAATAGGTTTGTCAACCTGAGATGGAAAAACAATGTATTACAGACTTATCACCTGTGTTGCGATTGCTTCCCGGAATGCGTTGTCGTGTTCCACTAAAAGCATAGTTGGTGAAAATGTTTCTATGAGCTGTTCAATCTGCATGCGGGAATACACATCAATAAAATTCAATGGTTCGTCCCATACATATAAATGAGCCTGCTCACAGAGACTTTTTGCGATGAGCACTTTTTTCTTCTGCCCTCCGGAAAAATCAGAAATATCTTTTTCGAACTGCACGCGTTCGAAATCCATTTTCCGCAAAATTGCTTTGAATAAACTTTCGTCCAAATGATGTTTTTCGGCAAATTGAGACAGTGTTCCTCTCAAATGTGAGGTATCTTGCGGTACGTAGGAAATGACAAGACCGGAGCCGATTGTCACAGTACCTGTATGCTCTGGGGCGTGTTCTGACAGCAGTTTTAATAAACTGCTTTTACCACAGCCGTTTTTTCCATCCAAAAAGATGCGTTCTTTGCGCCGGATTTCGAATGAAATCGGTTGAAAGACCGGGCGACCGTCGTAGATTACGGATACATCAGAAAATGAAGCGAGTACGTCTGTGCGGTATGTAAGTGGCTGAATTTTCAAGAAATCTGCAGTTTCCACATTTTTCAGTAATGCGGATTTTTCTTCGATTGCCTGTTGCTGCCTCGCTTCAGTCGATTTAGAGCGTTTCATCATTTTAGCTGCTTTGTGACCGACAAACCCTTTGTCTGCCGCACCGATTTTTGATGCTTCCACCCGGTCGGACCAGACAGCAGTGCGTTGCGCAGATTGCTGTAAGCGATGGATATCTTTTTTGAGTCGTTCGTTTTGGGATAACTCAAATTGCTGCTGCTGTTCAAAATTTCTCATAAAAGACGAAAAATTTCCGCTTTGTACTTCGATGTTGTTCCGGTTGAGTGATAAAATGTGATCGACACATCCGTCTAAGAAACATCGGTCGTGCGACACCAAAATAAATCCTTTTTTCTTTTGTAAATAGGCAGATACCTTTTCACGGGCAGCGGTATCCAAATGATTTGTCGGCTCGTCAATCAGCAGAAAATGTCCTTCATTTAGAAAGAGAGCTGCGAGCAGTACCTTCGTCTGTTCCCCGTTGGAAAGTGTTTCAAAAGGACGCCATAGTACATCTGCATCCACATCTAGATAGGACAGTTCACGCATCAATTCCCAGCTTTCGGCATTCGGGCAGACTTCCTGCAAAATATTTTCCGTCAGTTGCTTTTTGTCAGAAACCGCATATGGAAAATAGTCGAACTGCACAGGACAGACGATCTTTCCGCTGTACTCATATTTTCCGAGGAGAAGCTTTAAAAACGTTGTCTTTCCTCTGCCGTTTCTGCCAACGAAACCTAGTTTCCAGTCTGTATCAATTTGGAAACTGGTATGATCAAAAATGGCATCATAGCTTGACGGGTATGAAAAAGTAAGATTTTCAATTCGTATCATGGACATTGTAAAATACCCCCTGCTTAAATTTTAGAAAATAAAAAGAGCTGCAAGAAAGCGACGCTTGCAACTCAAAAATATACCACTTCATATAGTGGTAATAGAATGATATAATGAGTGAATAGGTGGCTGACTTTCCATCTCTTTCTTTTTAATCAGAACTGTTTAAAACATATCACAAGTCAAAAAGGAAAGTCAAGTGTAAATGGGAAAGGAGAAACAAAATGGAGAAATTATTCAAAAAACCGATTGTAATATGTGTGATGGCACTGATCTGCTGTGCCCTTTGGGGAAGCGCGTTCCCATGTGTGAAGATCGGGTATGAGCTGTTACAAATAAAAACGACGGGAAGCCAGATTTTGTTTGCAGGATACCGATTTTTCGGAGCAGGAATACTTACGTTTTTGATGGGATGTATTATTGAAAAAAAGGTTTTGACTTTGAAAAAATCAGCAATACCATATGTGGCGGGAATCGGAATTTTTCAGACGACTCTGCAGTATATCTTTTTTTATATCGGAATGGCTAATACAACCGGAGTGAAAGGCTCTGTCATCAATGCGTCGAATGCGTTTGTGTCCATTATCGTGGCGCATTTCCTTGTGAAAGGAGAACGGATGACGTGGAAGAAAGGCGTCGGATGTATTCTAGGATTTACGGGAGTTGTCATCATCAACCTGTCACCGGGAGCGTGGGGAAGTGGATTTTCACTGAAAGGGGAAGGGATGGTTGCAATCTGTACGATCATCTATGGAACCAGCTCGGTGTTGATGAAATTTGTATCAAAAAAGGGGAGTGCAATGGCAATCACAGCGTACCAGTTGATGGTGGGAGGCGCTGCTCTGATTGGCTTTGGATTTTTACTCGATGGGAATATCAGTGGATTTACTGTGAAGTCATCTTTGCTTCTATTTTATATGGCGATGCTGTCGGCGGTTGCATTCAGTTTGTGGACGACATTATTAAAGTATAATCCGGTTGGAAAGGTTACGATTTATGGATTTTCCATTCCGATTTTTGGAGCGGGATTGTCGGCGGTATTTTTAGGAGAGGATATTTTTTCGCCGAAGAATCTGGTGGCTTTACTCTGCGTAAGCGCCGGAATTATCCTTGTAAATAAAGTGTCGGCAGGGGAAAGAATTGTTGCAAATGAGAAAGAGATGAAGTAAAATAAAACCCAGTGAATAACATGGAAAGAGGAAAGTCTATGAGCATGATCAAAACAGACAATTTAATATTTGAATATGAGAAACGTGACGAAGAGGGCAATGTAATCGGAACACATCGTGCCATTGACGAAGTGAATCTTGACATAGAGCCTGGACAGTTCATTGCGATTTTAGGACATAATGGATCAGGAAAATCCACACTTGCAAAGCACATGAATGCAATTTTAGTGCCAAGCGGAGGCACAATGTGGGTGGATGGAAAGGACACGAAGGAAGAGGAAAATCTATGGGATGTCAGACAGACAGCCGGAATGGTGTTTCAGAATCCGGACAACCAGATTATCGGAACAGTTGTGGAGGAAGATGTCGGGTTTGGACCAGAGAATCTTGGTGTTCCGACCGAAGAGATCTGGCAGCGGGTCGAGAAGAGCCTGTCTGCGGTCGGAATGATTGAGTATCGTCATCATTCCCCGAATAAATTATCCGGCGGACAGAAACAGCGCGTTGCTATCGCTGGTGTTGTTGCGATGTGTCCGAAATGTATTGTCTTGGATGAACCTACGGCGATGCTTGATCCGAACGGCAGAAAAGAAGTGCTTCGCACAGTGGAGGAACTTAGAAAAAGAGAACATGTGACGGTTATCTTGATCACGCATTATATGGAGGAAGTGATTGGAGCAGACCGAGTCATTGTCATGGATCAGGGACATGTTGTCATGGACGGAACGACGAGAGAGATTTTCAGCCAAGTAGAACTGTTGAAAAAATATAGATTAGATGTACCGCAGGTGACAATGCTGGCACATGGATTAAAACAGAGAGGATTAGATATTAAAGAAGGAATTTTGACGACAAACGAGCTGATTGAGGCATTGGAGAAAGCAGGAGACTGGCGGCAGAATCAAAAGAAGACATATGTTGGTCATGCAGAAACGGTTGTCAAAAAAGAGAAAAAAGAGAATCCAATATTAAAACTTGAGCATATCGAGTATGTATACAGTTCTGGGACTGCATATGAAAAGCGAGCGCTGAAGGATATCAATCTTGACATTTATGAGGGTGAATTTGTCGGGGTAATCGGGCATACCGGCTCTGGAAAATCGACGATGATCCAGCATTTGAATGGACTGATGAAAGCGACAAGCGGAGCGCTTTACTATAATGGCGAGAACATTTATGATGAGAAGTATAATCTGCGACAACTTCGGAATAATGTAGGACTTGTGTTCCAGTATCCGGAACATCAGTTATTTGAGATCGATGTCTTGACAGATGTTTGTTTTGGACCGAAGAATCAGGGGCTTACAGAGGAAGAATGCAAAAAGCGTGCGATTGAGGCACTGGAACTTGTAGGACTTTCTGAAAAATATTATGACACTTCTCCGTTTGATTTATCGGGAGGACAGAAACGTCGTGTGGCTATTGCGGGAGTGCTTGCTATGCGCCCAAAGGTGCTTGTCTTAGATGAGCCGACAGCAGGACTTGATCCGAAAGGACGCGATGAGATATTGGATCAGATTGCGTATCTTCAAAAAGAACGGAATCTGACCGTTATTCTTGTGTCGCACAGTATGGAGGACATTGCGAAATATGTGGATCGTATTGTCGTGATGAACAAAGGCAGAAAAATGTATGACGGGGAGCCGAAAGAAGTGTTCGCACATTACAAAGAGCTGGAAAAAGTAGGGCTTGCAGCACCGCAGGTGACTTATATTATGCACGCGCTTTCTGAGAAAGGAATGCATGTGAACACGGAGGTAACGACGATTGAAGAAGCAGTAGATGAGATTATGAAAGAGATATAAGATTGGAGAAACAATGATTAGAGATATTACAATTGGGCAATATTACCCGGCGAATAGTAAATTGCACCGCTTAGACCCGCGGGTCAAAATAATGTGTACTTTATTCTATTTGATTTCTTTGTTTTTATTTAAAAGTGTTTTGGGGTATGCGATTGCAACTGTGTTTTTGGCAGCAGTTATCCGTATTTCCAAGGTACCGCTGAAATTTATCCTGAAAGGTTTGAAACCGATCATCATGCTTTTGATGATCACGGTTGTGTTCAACTTGTTTTTGACAAAAGGTGGAGATGTTTTGTTTGAAGCCTGGATTTTTCAAGTGACGGAAGAAGGGCTTCGGACGGCTGTTTATATGGCGGTGCGTCTGATTTATCTGATCATCGGTTCGTCGCTTATGACATTTACAACAACACCGAATGCACTGACTGATGGAATTGAAAAACTGCTTTGGCCATTCAATAAAATCAAGATGCCGGTACACGAGATTGCGATGATGATGTCAATTGCGCTTCGTTTCATTCCGATTCTTTTGGAAGAGACAGATAAGATCATGAAGGCGCAGATTGCAAGAGGGGCGGATTTGGAAAGCGGAAATATTATTCAAAAAGCAAAAAGCATGATCCCGATTTTGGTACCTTTGTTCGTGTCAGCATTTCGACGGGCAAATGATCTGGCGATGGCAATGGAAGCAAGATGTTATCGCGGCGGTGAGGGACGTACAAAGATGAAACCGCTTGTTTATCAAAGCAGAGACTATATCGCATATGCCATTACCATTGTGTATATGGTGGCTGTGATCGTAATAGGGAGGTTAGTTCCATTTAAAGTGTGGATATTTTAAAGTATGAAGCGAATAAAGTTGACAATTGCCTATGACGGCACAAATTATTGTGGCTGGCAGGTACAGCCGAACGGAATTACGGTAGAAGAAGTAGTAAACAAGGCATTAAAAAAGTTGACTGGGGAGGATATTCAGGTGATTGGGGCAAGTCGGACTGATTCAGGAGTGCATGCCCTTGCAAATGTTGCGGTGTTTGACACGCATACGACGATTCCGCCGGAGCGGATTTCCTATGCATTGAATCAGAGATTGCCGGAGGATATCGTTATTGTAAAGTCAGAAGAGGTGGCAGAAGATTTTCATCCCAGGTACTGTGACTGCAGTAAGACTTACGAGTACCATATTTTAAATACGAGGATTCCGATTCCGACAAAACGGCTTACAAATTATTTTGTATCCTATGATTTGGATGTTGAAAAGATGCGAAAGGCGGCAGGATATCTGATTGGAGAACATGATTTTGTCAGTTTCTGCAATGTGCGGACAGATGTGGAAGACACGGTGCGGACAGTTACTGAGCTTGAGATTTTGAAAGATGGAGAGGAGATTACGATCCGAATCAGCGGAAATGGTTTTCTCTACAACATGGTTCGTATTATCGTGGGAACACTGATCCGTGTCGGACGTGGATTTTATGAGCCGGAAAAGGTGAAAGAGATTTTAGAGGCGAAAGACCGAAAGGCTGCTGGAGTGACGGCACCTCCACATGGTCTGATACTGGCAGAGATTCGATATGAATAGAAAGTATGCTTGAGGAGGGAAAAATATGAACTATGTAGGAATCGACATTGGCTCCACTGCATCCAAGGTCGTAGTGCGTGGAGACAATGAGATGTATTTTGTACTGCCGACGGGATGGAGCAGTAAGGAGACGACAAACATCATACGAGAACGTCTGAAAAATGCAGGGGTTGATGTGACAGCACAGGAGACTAAAGTGGTAGCAACCGGTTACGGAAGAGTTGCGGTTGATTTTGCAGACAAAGTCATAACAGAAATTACCTGCCATGCAAGAGGCGGGCGGGAGCTTGCCGGTGGAGACTGTACGATCATCGATGTGGGTGGACAGGATACAAAAGTTATCCAGGTAAGTAACGGTGTGGTGATGGATTTCCTTATGAATGATAAATGTTCTGCAGGAACTGGAAAATTTTTAGAGATCATGGCAAACAGACTGGGCATTACGCTGGATGAGCTGTTTGACTTGGCAAAACAAGGAAAGAGTATCCCTATTAGTTCTTTGTGCACCGTGTTTGCGGAATCAGAAGTGATCAGTTATATCGGAGAAGGACGGGCAAAAGAGGATATCGCGGCCGGTGTGATTGAATCAGTTGTGGCAAAGGTGGCACAGCTTGCGCAGAGACAGGCGTTGGCAGATACAATCATATTGACAGGGGGCTTAAGCCACAGCACTTACTTTACGGCACGTTTGTCAGAAAGATTGGGAAAACATGTGATGCCGGAAGAATTTGGAAGATTTGCAGGGGCACTTGGTGCGGCATATCTTGCGGAAGAGAAGAAATAGCATTATAATTGAATAACAGCAGGAACGATAGCATATCCAAGACAGATGTTTTGGCAGGGGAGCGAGTCGCTGCCCGGTACAGGAGATGAAACGATGAAACGATAAGCTGCTTCGAGGTACTTTTGCACACTTCGTGTGCATGGACCTTGCGGTCCGAGTACATCTACGCATCTTACGGAATCACTTTATTGTATTGTTCCTGCTTTTTTATTTTTAGAAAGAAAAGGATAGATTATGGATAATCAAAGATTATGGCAGTATCGCTCGAAAGAGGAAGACAAAGAGGCAATTCTTTCTTTGAACTTACTGGAAAGGGCAAATGTTCCGAAAGAAAAAACGTTGAAATGTATCTATGCGGTCAGTAATCACATAGAAGAACACTATCGTGAAGTTTTTATTCCGAAAAAGAAAGGTGGCAGGCGCAAACTGCTTGTTCCAGATTATCTTTTGCATACGATGCAGAAAAATATTCTGCAAACAATATTAAGTGAAGAGAAAGTTTCAAAGTACGCAAAAGCCTATTGTCCGGGGAAAAGGATTCGTGACAATGCGTTTGCACATGTCGGTGCAGAAACAATTTTGGAGTTGGATATCAAAGATTTTTTTGAAAATATTACATATATTATGGTGTACCAGTGTGTTTTTTCGGGAGAATATTATCCGCCGGCAGTGCGCACACTGCTGACCCAACTTTGCTGTTACAGGGACTATCTTCCGCAAGGAGCACCGACATCACCGATGATATCAAACCTGGTGATGTTTTCCTTTGATCAATATATGGGAAAATGGTGTGAAGAGTGGGAAATTTGTTATACAAGATATTGTGATGACATGACGTTTTCCGGGAAATTTGATGTGCGGGAAGTAAAACAAAAAGTAAGAAGTTACCTTCAGGTACTTGGATTTGAATTGAATTCGAAAAAGACGAAAGTGCTGAAACAATATAACAGACAATCTGTGACCGGAATCGTTGTCAATGAAAAAGTTCAGGTGTCTAAAACATATCGGAGAGATGTCAGACAGGCTGTCTATTACTGTGGAAAATATGGAGTACAGGAGCATTTACAGAGAACTGGGGCGCAAATGTGGCTGCAAAAAGGAGAAGAGCGGTACCTTCAGCATCTGATGGGAAAGGTGAATTACATTTTGCAGGTAAATCCGGAGGATAATACGTTTCAGGAAGTTCGGAAGAACTTGTTGAGAATGCAAAGGCAGTGCAAAGGAGGAAAACTATGATTACGATTTTTGATATAAAAACAGTATAAAAATCGGATTATGCCGATAAGCACACTATTTAAAGAAATTTAGAAGAAAAAATAACAGTTAGTTTACAACGATTTTACAACAAATGAAAGAGTCTTGGATAACGACTTATACAAGGGTATGTAACAATATGAAAGGATGATACTATATTTTGCAAAAATATAATTGTCGACATTACAATTAAACAATTTTATAATTAGTAGGTCCAATGGGAAACGGAGGCATAGATATAAATGATAACCGAAAAAGAAAAACAATTAAGAGGTGATTGGTTTTTAAATAATGATGAAGAGTTAAAAAAGGTTCGTATACATTGCAGTCAAATGCTTTTTTCACTCAATAACCTTGATAACTCACAAAAGAAACAGCGCTACCAATTGCTACAAAAGCTTTTTGGGGAAATCGGGAAAAGCGTGAATATCAAATCGTTCTTTCAGTGTGATTACGGTTACAATATTTTTATCGGAAATAATGTATTTGTCAACTGTAACTGTGTATTTTTAGATGTTGGAAAAATCGAAATCGGCGACAACACTTTTATTGGTCCTCAGGTGGGAATTTATACTGTTAATCATCCCTTAAATCCCAAGGAAAGAGAAAAGGGATTTCAAAAGGCAGAAAATGTGAAAATAGGAAAAAATTGTTGGATTGGCGGTCATGCTACTATTAATCCAGGTGTTACATTAGGTGATAATGTAGTGGTGGCTTCCGGCACAGTAGTTACAAAATCTTTTGGTGATAATGTACTGATAGCGGGAGTTCCAGCAAAAGTTATTAAGCGTCTATAAATAAAATAGACGTTACTATATCAAGAAAATGAACAACAAGTAGAATAGAGATACTGGTGTATCCTCATGACTTGAAATGACATACCACTATATCTTTTGATGGAAATGCAAATATTGATGTTACAACAGAATGATCTTATAATTATTGTATACATCAAATAATAGGCATTTGCGAAACGCCACAAGCCGCATAAATACGGCATTTTTATTTGAAAAAGAGTATCTTGATGAAAAACTTGGCGGCGTAACTCAGGAACATTCGTTTATGGTTTATGATAGCGGAGCAAATCAGGTCGGGAAATATTTAGATGGAACACCGGTTGAAATGTCGTTTTGGGGAAATGATACGGTCATGGCATACAGTGATTACTGCAAGATGCGCAAGCAGCTTGGCTATGAAAAAATAGATTTGAAAAAAGGACACTTTATTGTGCAGGGAGTCAGCGGTGTGAAAACAGTTCTTGACAAGGAACAGCCTAAATTTCAGATAGAGGGGGAGACACTCTCTTATCAGGCATGCTATACAGAAGGTTTTGCACTAGAGGGAGATTTGGGGGCTTATCTCATCCTTGTTTTGCCGGATGAGTATGCTGAGAAACTGGATATTTACGAAGCTGTGTACGCGGCAGATACAAAGAAAAAGTCAGCACCGGAAGATTATGAGAATCTGTGCAGAATTATAGAACCATTGGAAGACGGAGAGGAGATGGACGGCGAAGATTACATTCCGGTCGGAAATGTGAATGTAAAAGGAGCAGTGCTGGGGGAAAACCGGACTATGTTTACGATTATTTCTTTTTCTATGTTTTATATTGCGCTCATTTTTTGCTGTACAGCACTTACCGTGTTGGCAGTTCAACAATTGAGCGAATCAGAAAAACATGGAAAACGATACCGGATTTTATCAGAACTTGGGATGCCCCAAGAGGGAGTGGAGAAAATTATACGAAGGCAGGTCGGAGTATATTTTCTAATGCCGTTGGTGCTTCCGATTCCACTAAGTATCTGCTGTACACTATCCCTCAATCAGCTCTTTCAAGCGTACATAGGACCGGGAATGCTGATAAGCACGATCAGTGCATCACTTGGACTATTTTTCCTTGTGTATATTTTATATCTGGCTGCAACCTATGTAGGGTACCGCAATAGTGTCAAAAGCTGATCGAAGAAAAAGGAGAACAAAATGAAATCATTAGTAATTGCAGAAAAACCGTCTGTGGCAAGAGATATTGCCAGAGTACTGAAGTGTAATAAAAATATTTCCGGGGCAATTGAAGGAAATCAATATATCGTTACATGGGCATTAGGACATCTTGTAACACTTGCGGATCCGGAAGGGTATGATAAAAAATTCAAGGAGTGGAACATGCAGGTGCTTCCGATGATGCCTAAGAAGATGGAACTGGTTGTCATTAAGAAAACGGCAAAACAGTACAATGCGGTGAAGACACAGATGTTTCGAAAAGATGTAGGGAATATCATCATCGCCACAGATGCCGGACGTGAAGGAGAACTTGTGGCAAGATGGATTCTGGAAAAAGCAAATTGCCACAAGCCAATCAAAAGACTTTGGATCTCTTCCGTGACAGATAAGGCAATCCGAGATGGATTTGCAAAGCTTGTGGATGGAAGAAAGTACGATGACTTGTACGCGGCTGCAGTCTCAAGAGCAGAGGCGGACTGGCTTGTAGGAATCAATGCAACAAGAGCGTTAACGTGCAAATACAACGCGCAGCTGTCTTGTGGGCGTGTACAGACACCGACACTTGCGATGATTGCAAAGCGGGAGGAAGAGATTCGCACATTCCAGCCAAAAGAATACTACGGTGTGACGGTGCAGGCAGGAAAAATCAAGTGGACATGGCAGGATCAAAAGTCGGGAAGCTACCGTTCATTTGCAAAAGGACGAATAGAAAAGCTGGCAGAAGATTTGAATGGGGAAACTATGGTCGTGGAACAGGTGGAAAAATCTGCGAAGAAATCATTTGCGCCGGGATTATATGACCTGACAGAATTGCAGCGAGATGCCAACAGACGATTTGGCTTCTCGGCAAAAGAGACATTGAATATTATGCAGCGCCTGTATGAGAACCATAAAGTATTGACCTATCCGAGAACAGATTCCAAATATATCGGAAATGATGTGGTTGACACTTTGAAAGACAGACTGCGAGCGGTAAGTGTAGGTCCATATAAAAAGCTTGCGGGAAGCCTGATTATGAAGCCGATCAAGGTCAACAAATCATTTGTGGATGACAGGAAAGTAAGCGATCACCATGCGATCATCCCGACCGAGCAGTTTGTGCAGTTGGAGCATATGACAAACGAGGAGCGAAAAATTTATGATCTCGTTGTCCGCAGATTTTTGAGTGTTCTCTATCCGCCGTTTGAGTATGAGCAGACGACACTGCTCGGGAAAGCGGCAGGAGAACGATTTGCTGCGAGAGGAAAAATCGTAAAACATGCGGGGTGGAAAGAAGTCTATGAACTGGGAGACGGTGATGAGACAGATGTGGAAGAACAGTTGTCAGAACAGTCACTTCCGGAAGTGAACAAAGGGGCAGCGCTTTCCGTACAACAGGTGCAGATGACTAGTGGAAAGACAAAGCCGCCGGCAAGATTTAATGAGGCAACATTATTGTCTGCCATGGAAAATCCGGTGAAGTATATGGAATCCCGCGATAAACAGGCGGTTAAAACATTAGGCGAGACCGGAGGACTTGGAACAGTTGCTACAAGAGCGGACATTATCGACAAGCTATTCCATTCTTATCTGATGGAATTGCGTGGAAAAGAGATTTACATTACGTCGAAGGGAAAACAGCTTTTGGAACTTGTGCCGGAAGATTTACGGAAGCCGGAATTAACAGCAGACTGGGAAATGAAGCTTTCCAATATTGCAAAAGGGAAACTAAGAAAAGAAACCTTCCTTCAGGAGATCAAAGGATATACGGTGGAGATCATCGACGAGATCAAAGGTGGAACCGGAACATTCCGACATGATAACATGACAAATAAAAAGTGTCCGGATTGTGGAAAACCGATGCTCGCGGTAAATGGGAAGAATGCAAGGATGCTTGTATGTCAGGACAGAGAGTGTGGACATAAAGAGGTAGTTGCAAAGATTTCCAATGCAAGATGCCCGCAATGTCATAAGAAAATGGAGATTATCAAAAAAGGCGACGAAGAACAATTCGTATGTAATACTTGCGGTCATAAAGAAAAGATGTCAGCATTTAAGGCGAGACGGGAAAAAGAAGGCGCAGGCGTGAGCAAAAAGGATGTGCAGAGATATTTGAAACAGCAAAAAGAAGAGCCGGTGAATACTGCATTTGCGGATGCATTCGCGAAGTTGAAACTGTAAAAAACAGAAATCATTGTTATTATATTAACGATAATGTGCTTGTGGAAGAATGTAAACAGATATACACAAAGAGAGAGGTAAAATAGTTATAATGTGAGAAAAGGTTGAAAAACAAGGATTTGTAAGTTAAAAGCTAGAAAAAACCTATTTTTGTACTGTACAAATTGCATAATGAAATGAAAAAAATGGAAAATTCATTGTGTAAAAAGTCGTAAATGAGAAAAAAGAAGATAATATATTGACAAATATTTAACGAGATAGTATACTAAGCCTCGTAGTAAAGAAATACAACACTTACGGAGGATATTGATATGTCAAAGAAGGAAACGAACGTACCAGGAATTATTGATAACGTAGAAGCTCTTGTAGCAAAAATGGAAGCAATGAGAGAAGCACAGAAAGTATTTGCTACATTTACACAGGAACAAGTAGATAAGATCTTTTTTGAAGCAGCAGTAGCAGCAAATACACAACGTATCCCATTGGCAAAGATGGCAGTAGAAGAGACTGGTATGGGTATCGTTGAAGATAAAGTAATCAAGAATCATTACGCAGCAGAATATATTTACAATGCATATAAAGATACAAAAACATGTGGAGTTATTGAAGAAGATAAAGCTTATGGAATTAAGAAGATTGCAGAGCCAATCGGTTTGATCGCAGCGGTTATCCCTACAACAAATCCAACTTCAACAGCAATCTTTAAGACATTGCTCGCATTAAAGACAAGAAATGCAATCATCATCAGCCCACATCCACGTGCAAAAAATGCGACAATTGCAGCAGCAAAAGTGGTATTGGAAGCAGCTGTAAAAGCTGGAGCGCCAGAAGGAATCATCGGATGGATTGATGTACCTTCATTGGAACTTACAAATGAAGTTATGAAGAGTGCAGACATTATTCTTGCAACAGGTGGTCCTGGAATGGTTAAAGCGGCTTACTCTTCAGGAAAACCGGCGCTTGGTGTTGGTGCAGGTAACACACCGGTTATCATCGATGACACAGCTGATGTTAAAATGGCAGTTAACTCAATCATCCACTCAAAAACATTTGACAATGGTATGATTTGTGCTTCAGAACAGTCTGTAACTGTTTTGGAAAAAGTTTATAAAGAAGTAAAAGATGAATTTGCACTCAGAGGATGCTATTTCCTGAAAAAAGATGAGATTGAAAAAGTTCGTAAGACAATCATCATCAACGGTGCATTAA
>MJGMH1__coassemble_1914_pt1 | contig 50189 bp, 43 predicted proteins | sample MJGMH1__metabat2_high_PE_009 | metagenome-assembled genome bin MJGMH1 | reverse complement strand
ACTGGGAGATTTTTTTAATTGTCAAATTTCATGTTCTATAGGAATGCTTTAAAGTTTCCTTTTTCCTCTTACTTCATCAAATATTGTAGTCTTTGACCTTTCTGTTTGTCTCAGTTTTACAACCAATTATATTACTAATTCCATGTAAAATTAATAGAAAAAATGCAAAAAATGAGACAAATCTGCTCATACTATTTACAGGAAGGATTAGAAATATGCCAAAGCCGCGAACATCCACTGGGGAGAAAAATCTGATCAGCCAAAGGCTCATAGAACTTCGCCACCAGCACAATATGTCACAGAGACTCTTAGCCTATCAGCTTCAACTGAATGGGTATGATATGGATAAAAATGTAATCACCAGAATTGAGACAAACAAACGTTATGTCACAGATGTGGAATTAAAAGCTCTTGCGGAGATTTTCCATGTCTCTTACGAATATCTCATTGAGGGAAAAGAAGAAAAGTCATAACTCCAGAAACATGGAGGTTGTGACTTTTCTTCATAGTCCCTGTGTTTCTTATGTTTGAGAAAAAGTAGGAATTAAGTCTTTCCTATTTCAGATTCAATTATTTCTTTTTGATATAGTTTTAAGCAATATACAACAAGGACAGATTGATACTGATGTAACAAAATTCATTTTTCCTTACTATAAAACCAGCGACCATCCATCTTACCATGAATACCCGCTGGTCTAATTTTTATTCTATTACAATTCCATAATCTTTGCTTTATGTCTGATTTGTGGCAAAAATTTATTCAGCAAATCTTCTGTCTTCATTTTCAAATGACTTGTGTTGATTCCCGGATTGCAGCCGAACCATTCTTCCTGTGCAACTTCTTTGTCCACAATCAATTGAACATAATCGTCTTCGTCATTGATCAATCCCATGACAGACGCAGATCCCGGTTTCGTTCCAAAATGCTCTTCCATCAGTTCTCCTGAGGTAAATGAAAGATGCGGTACTCCGATTTTTTTACTCAATGTGTTCGTATCCAAAGATTTGTCTGCCGGAAGCACGACCAAAAAGAAACTCGTTTTTTTCTTATTGCACAAGAAAATGCTTTTTCGAATCTCTGTTCCAAGCGCCTTGTCAATCTCCTCACACCCTTCCATCGTCTCCACAACATCATTGTCGACTCTCTCATAAGAAATTTTCAGTTTATCCAGTATCTCCTTCTGCCATGACGTTGTCCTTTTAAATTCAACTACCGGTATCCCATAATTTCCCACATAGGGAAGCACAAAATTCTCCTCCATGGTGCTCCCTGAAAAGAAAGATACTACCTTGTCCGGAAAATTAAAACTGAGATATCTGCCTCTATCGCTAATCTCTGTCGTTATATGGAGAAGATTTCGATTGATAAAAATCCCATCCCCTTCATCCAGCGTATATAATTTCCCATCTACTCTCAGTTTGAGCTTTCCGCTTGTCACGACAGTAAACTGCAGTTCCTCATGCCAGTGCAAGTCCATATATCCTCTTCCGGATGGTTCAATATTCCCCTGCGTTACCGTGTACATCTCAATCGGAAACCCTTTATCCGTATAATAATTAATCTCATGTAATGGTTTTTCTATCTGCTTCGGATTGCATCTTTGCATTCTTATCACACTCTATTTAGAAAAAATCTCGATATTGATTCGTATCATCATCGTAAAAGAAGTCATTATAATAATCATTAAAAAAATCGTCATATGGCTGTTCTTCATAATACGGAGTCTGTTCTTCTATGGAAGGAACATGGGTCTCCATCGTGCCTGCAATCAAAATCATAGCAACCACAAATATAGATAAAATCATTCCAAATGCAGATGTCGCAATCCCTGCAATCGCAAATCCACGTTCCTGTTTTCTCTTAGAAAGATAATAAACCCCAAGTCCTGCTCCCACAACTGCACATAATCCGGACATCACCACCGTCCAGCACAAAAGAATAGAGACAATCCCAAGTACCATAGAGGTAATTCCCAGTCCTTTATATTGGTTATCCATCTTGTATCCCTTCTTTCTTCACACTACAATTAGTCTACCAGTCCAACCATCTCATTCACAGAGGTAAATCCATATCGTTTCATATAATCTTGCATTCCATCTACAATTTCCATCGTCACAGATGGATTATGGAAGTTCACTGTGCCGACAGAGACTGCGCTTGCTCCTGCAAGGATCATCTCGATTGCATCCTCCGCATTTGCGATTCCTCCCATTCCGATGATCGGCACTTTTACCGCATGGAATGCCTGATATACCATGCGGACTGCGATTGGATGAATCGCCGGTCCTGACACTCCGCCTGTCTTATTTGCGAGCACAAATTTGCGACGGTTAATGTCAATCTTCATTCCAGTAAGTGTATTGATCAGAGAAACTGCATCTGCGCCTCCAGCTTCCACCGCCTTAGCCATCTCCGCAATATCAGTCACATTCGGACTTAATTTCATGATGACCGGCTGTTTTGCATATTTCTTTACCGCTTTTGTAATCTCTTCTGCCGCTTTCGCATTCTGACCAAATGCGATTCCACCCTCCTTGACATTTGGACAGGAAATGTTGATCTCCAGCATATCTACATCCTCGTCTGCGAGACGTTCCACAACCTCACAGTAATCTTCTGTAGATTTTCCGCACACATTCACGATAATCTTTGTGTCATACTGTTTTAAAAACGGAATATCTCTTTCACAGAACAATTCAATCCCCGGATTCTGAAGACCTACTGCATTCATCATTCCACCGTATGTCTCTGCCACTCTCGGTGTCGGATTTCCCGCCCAAGGAATATTTGCAACTCCTTTTGTCGTGACAGCTCCAAGTCTGTTCAAATCAACAAACTCTGCAAATTCTGCCCCCGAACCAAATGTACCGGATGCCACTGTAACCGGATTATTCCACTCTACACCTGCAATATTTACTTTCATATTCATTAGATCTCCACCTCCGTAGACAGGAATACCGGACCGTCCTTGCAAATGCGCTTGTTATTTACATTGCTGTGGTGATCCTTTTCTTTTGACTGGCATACACACGCGAGACATGCCCCGATACCGCACGCCATTCTCTCTTCCAGAGAAATATAACATTCAATGCTATTTTCTTCTGCGTACTGCTTGATTGCCCGAAGCATTGGCGTCGGACCGCATACATAGATGATATCCGCCTGAAGTTCATTTTCACGGATTGCATCCATGACATTTCCTTTGGTTCCGACACTTCCGTCCTCTGTGGAGATATAGACAGTTCCATTTTCCTCAAACTGCTCTTTTAAAAATGTATCTGCATCACGATATCCCATTATAATCTGCTTCTCACAGTCAAGCTGTTTTGCAAGCTCCAAAATCGGCGGAACTCCAATACCGCCACCCATCAAAAATGCTCGTTTCCCTTTTCCTGCTTCCAATGGAAAACCATTTCCTAAAGGTCCAATGATCGGAAGTGTATCTCCCGCTTTCATCTTCGAAAACTGCTCTGTCCCCGTCTTTTCTGCTGTCACACGGTATACAACACGAAGTTTCGATGTTTCCGCATCAATCTCGCAGATACTGATCGGTCTTGGAAGCAGCTTGCTTCCGTCATTTGTATACATGGAAATAAACTGTCCCGGTCTTGCAATCTTTGCAGCTTCCGTCTGAATCCACATACTAAAAATTCCGTCTGTCAGCTGTTCCTGTGAAACAACTGTAACTGTCTCTCTCTTTCTCGCTGCCATCTTCCATTCTCCTTATCTGCTCTCGAGCGCTCCATTAATATCTTTCACCATTGCCTCAACAGCTGCTCTTGAAGCCTCTCCAAAATTCTCTGCGCCAAATTTCGCATATGCTTCCTGTTTGTACGCCGCGATAATTCCACGTGAAGAATTTACGATTGCTCCTAGTCCATCTTCGTTGAAGAAATGAACAAGGTCTTTTCCCTGTCCTCCCTGTGCTCCGTATCCTGGAACAAGGATGTAAGATTTTGGCATTACTTTGCGAAGTACTTTTCCCATCTCCGGATAAGTTGCCCCTACAACAGCTCCGATATAGCTGTATTCGTCGCCCATGCAGCTTTCTCCCCACTGTGCCACTTTTTCTCCTACCAATTCATACAATGGTTTTCCATTGATCAACTGATCTTGAAATTCTCCACTTGACGGATTCGATGTCTTTACTAAAATAAAGAGTCCCTTCTTTTCTTCTTTGCAAACATCGATAAATGGATTCACCCCATCTGAACCAAGATATGGGTTCACTGTCACAAAATCCTCGTCGAACGGCACATATGATTTGCTTCCCACCTGCACACGTCCAAGGTGACCGACTGCATATGCTGCTGATGTAGAACCAATATCACCACGTTTGATGTCACCGATAACAGCAAGTCCTTTTTCTTTACAATAATCCACTGTCTTTTTAAATGCTTCTAGTCCCGGAATTCCAAACTGCTCATACATTGCAATCTGTGGTTTGACTGCCGGAATCAGGTCGTATGTCTTATCCACGATTTCTTTATTGAACTGCCAGATTGCCTCCGCAGCGCCTTCCAATGTCTCTCCAAATTCTGCAAACGCTTTCTTTTGCACCTGCTCCGGAATATAATTGAGCATTGGATCCAGACCAACTACGATCGGCGCCTTTGTCTTTTTAATATTTTCTACTAACTTGTTAATCATCTTTCATTCCTCCTAGTATGCTGTATTTTCATATACGATAGTGCCGTCCACCAATGTGTAGCACACATCACCTTTCACTTTCCAACCGTCAAATGGTGTATTTTTCCCTTTTGAGAAAAATGTATTTTTGTCAATTATATATTCTCTGTTCGGATCAAAAATCACGAGATCCGCAATCTTTCCTTCCGCAACTGCTCCCTTGTCCTGCAAGCCTAAAATCTTTGCCGGGTAATAGCTTGTCTTTTCTGCCATCTGCATTGGTGTCAGAATTCCAGTATCCACCAATTCCGTGTAAGTCAGACTTGCCATTGTCTCAAGCCCTACGATACCGAACATTGCCTCTTTCATAGACTTATTTTTTTCCTCCTCTGAGTGCGGTGCATGATCTGTAGCAATCACATCCATAATATCTTCCTTCAGTCCTGCTTTCAATGATTCCACATCGCTTTTTCCTCGAAGCGGCGGATTCATCTTGAAGTTCCCATGATCTTCTGTAATATCCTCTGTCGTCATTGTAAAATGATGCGGACACACCTCTGCTGTGACTGGCAAGCCCTCTTTTTTTGCTGCCCTCACCAGTTTGACACTATCCTCTGTCGAGCAATGACAAAGATGCAGCCTCACCCCAGTCTCTTTCGCAAGAAGAATATCTCTTGCCACAATGACATCTTCCACCGCGTTCGTAATTCCTTTCAGACCTAGTGTCTCTGCCTTTTTATCGGCGTGCATCACTCCGCCTTCCACCATTGTGATATCTTCACAGTGTGCAAAAATCGCAATTCCTTGTTCTTTTGCAATCTTCATCGCCTTGCGGTACAAAGATGCATTCATCACAGATTTTCCATCTTCGCTGATTGCGTGACATCCTGCTTTTGCCATTCCGACAATATCTGCGAGCTCCTCGCCTGCCTGTCCAACCGTAATCGCGCCGAGCTGTATCACATGCACTTTGGACTCTTTTTTTGCCCTTTCATGCACTTGTCTCACTTTCTCTTCTGTATCAATAACAGGTTTTGTGTTCGGCATCGCACAGATTGTCGTGACACCACCTCTTGCAGCCGCATCCCCCCCTGTCTTAAGCGTCTCTTTATATTCCAATCCCGGATCTCGCAGATGCACATGCAAATCAATAAATCCCGGCATCACATAACAGCCCTTTGCATCAATTATCTTATCTGCTGTATCTGTAATATGTTCTGCCACTTTTACAATCTTTTTGTCTTCCACAAGGATATCATATATCCCCTCTGTTTTATTTTCCGGATCCAGCACATGACCATTTTGAATCAAAATTTTCATTATGTTTTCATCCTTTCTTCTAGATTTGAGCATAAAATTACATACTACTTTTATTTTATCATAGAGGCAAAAAAAATGGAATGCAAAATTTACATTCCATTTTCCTTCACAATCTCAATTGCTTTTTCCAGCTGATTATCTGCTCCCGGATCTTCCTTATTGTATTCATATTCTACTTCCACATCTGGATCAATCCCTGTCCCATGAATATTTCTTCCCTTCGGTGTAAAATATTCGGAAATGGTCAATTTAATGCTTGTTCCATCGGTCAATGGGAATATCTGTTGTACAATTCCTTTTCCGAATGTAGTTGTTCCAACAAGTGTTCCAACCCCATAATCCTGAACTGCCCCTGCAAAAATCTCAGATGCACTGGCACTGTTGCCATTTGTCAGCACTGACAGTGGAATCTCCAGCTTATGTTCCTCATCTGATGTGTAAGTCTCTCCTTCTCCATTCTTGTCTTTCGTAGAAACAATAGTTCCTTCCGGCAAAATCAAATCAAGAATGTCACAAACCGTGTCGAGATTTCCTCCCGGATTGTTACGAAGATCAATGACAAGTCCTGTCATTCCCTGATTCTCTAGGTCTTCTAAGGCAGAAGCAAATTGATCATATGTTACGGAATCAAATTCTGTAATTCTGATATAACCGATTCCATCTGACTTCATCTCATGTTCAACTGTATGTACTTCTACTAGTTTTCTCGTCGCTGTCGCCGTATACTCTTCCATGTTCTCACCACGAAGAACTGTAATCTCTACCTGTGTTCCCTCTTCACCTTTAATCTTGGCAACAACATTATTGAGTTCTTGACCGGTTACATCCTCTCCATCGATTTTATAGAGAATATCTCCCGCCTGAAATCCGGCTTCTGCTCCGGCTCCTTCTTCGTACACATTCACAAATGTCATGGCTCCTGTCTCAGAATCCTGCGTGATTGAAACGCCAATCCCACTAAATTTTCCTTCTGTTGACTCAAACAGACTGTCCGTTTCTTCTTTGTCATAGTAAACAGAATACGGATCACCAAGACCACTTACATATCCTTTGATCAAAAACTCTTTCAATTCGTCATCTGACACTTCATCGCTATGGAGATAGACTTCATCAATCAAGTCACGAAGCGTTTCCAATTTCTTTTCAGTCCCCATCGTGACAACTTTGTCATTTCTAGATATCTTATAGACAAAGTAGCCGCCTCCTACAAATGCTACCGCTAATAACATAGCAAGGGCACCGCAAAGTGCCCCTTTTAAAAAGCTATTTTTCTTTTCCATTCACCAATATACCTTCTTACATATAATTTGACGGGTTCACCGGAACATTATTTAATTCCACCTGAAAATGCAGATGATTTCCAGTCGATTGTCCTGTCGTACCTACGCCTCCGATATTCTGCCCTTTTTCTACTGTCTGACCTGTAGATACATACGGCATCTGCCACATATGCATATATTTTGTCACAAGTCCATTGCCATGATTGATAACAACCCAGTATCCGGCAGAGTTGCTGTATCCTGCAGTCGTCACTTTTCCGGCTGCTGCCGCATAGATTGGAGTCCCCGGTGCCGCCGCATAATCATGTCCTTTGTGAGGTCTGGAATCACCAATTCCCTCACGTACTTCTCCGAAGTAACTTGACTGGTAACTCATACCAGGACAAGGATGTGTGAAGAAGCCATTTCCGCTCACAACAGAGTCACCCGCAGTACCTCCAGAGTTTCCACTGTTCTGCTGCTCCTGTTGTGCCTTCTGCCTAGCAGCCTCTTCTGCTTCCTGTCTTCTTCGCTCCGCTTCTTTTGCCGCTGTAATCAGCCCCTGCACCTCTGTCATTTCGGATTCAATGGTGGCAAGCTCCGAAGCTTTCTCCGTTAAAAGTTTTTCCACTTCGGTCTGCTTTTCTGTGAGACTCGCCTGAAGTGTATGTAGCTCTTCATATTCTTTATTTAATTTTGCTTCTTCTTCCTCCACTTTCTTTACAAGCTTCTGGAATTTTTTCAACATATCTCTGTCATACTCAGACATCTTTGTGGCATACTCTGCCTTATTCAAAAAGTCTGCCATATCTTTTGCTTCCAGCATGATCTCTAAAAATTCAGAACTTCCATTTTCATAAATGTACTTGATTCTTTTTTTCATGCTTTCATACTGATTCTGCTCATCTACCTTTGCGTTGACAAGATTTTCTTCAGCCTTTTCAATCTCCGACTCTTTTTTTGTCATGTCCTCTTCTGACTTTTTCATATCTGCCACAATAGTATCCAATTGTTCCGCCAGAGAAGACTTCTCTGATTCGGCAGCCTTTTTCTGTTCTTCTAATTGCTGTGCCTTTTGTTGCGCATCGGATAAATCCGTTGCATATGTCGGCATGATAAAGCTGAGTGAAAGCACTCCGGCAATCATACAGTTCGCAATTCTTTTTCTTTTTGTCATACAGTCACCTATGCCTTTAAATGTTTCCTAATCGTAAAGAAACTTCCCACAAAACCGATTCCAACTCCAAGAATTAATCCAACCGGCAGTAATATCTGATATACCTGCCCTACCGGAAGAAAGTCCAGAATGTTATTTAAAATTTTAAATCTTTCCAAAACATAGTTAACAACTTTTCCATATGCAAAGTACAATGCAACAAGCGGTACTGCCGCTCCAATCAATCCGATAAAGATACCTTCCACGATAAACGGTGCTCTTACAAAAAAGTCTTTTGCACCTATGTATTTCATAATCGCAATCTCTTCACGTCTGATTGTAATTCCCATTGTAACCGTATTGCTAATCAGGAAAATAGATACTGCAAGCAGAATCAGAATAATTCCCCCTGAGACGTATGCAATGAGCACATTTACATTTCCTAACGCATCTGCAACGACATCTGATTTGTTGACCTGCCGAACTCCGTCAAGTCCCTCTGCATATTTTACAAGGTTTGCCTGAGTCTCAACTGATTTCAAATATACTTCGTAGTTATCAGAATCAATCAACGGGTTATCGCCTTCAAATCCTGCTGCTGTATCTGCATTATCCTCTCCAAAATAATCTTTTTGGAAGTCTTCCCATGCCTGTTCTGCGGAAATATATTTCACCTCTGCCACATCATCTCGGTCCTTTAGTTTCTCACCAATCTCTTTAATCTGTTCGTCCGTCGCATCTGCATCAAAAAGTATCGTAATTGCGACACCTTCTTCCGCCTTATCTACAATGTATCTAAAATTAATCACAATTGAAAAAAATACGCCAAACAGGAAAATACATGCTGCCATCGTTGCCATAGAGGCAATGGAAAACATCTTATTTCTCCCAATATTCTTAACCCCTTGTTTCATCGAATATCCTAATGTACTGATTCTCATTATACATACCCACCTTTTTTCTCGTCGCTGACAATGCTGCCCTGTTTCATTGTTACAACTCGTTTTTGCATTGCATTTACAATCTCATGATTATGTGTAACTACAATGACTGTAGTTCCCCTATCGTTTGCTTCCTCCAACAATTTCATGATCTCCCATGAATTCGACGGGTCCAGATTACCAGTCGGCTCATCTGCCAGCAAAATAGACGGCTCATTGATGATTGCTCTCGCAATAGCCACACGCTGCTGTTCTCCTCCTGACAGCTCCTTCGGAAACGATTTATACTTTTGTGCCAGTCCCACCAGCGATAATGCTGCCGGAACTTTCTGTTTGATAATACGAGTCGGTGTCTCTGTTACACGAAGTGCAAACGCAATATTCTCGTATACATTTCGATCTTTTAAAAGACGGAAATCCTGAAACACCACTCCGATTCTCCTGCGGTATTTCGGAATATGTTTGTGTTTCATTTTCCCAAGATTCTCATCCATAACAGTAATTGTTCCGGATGTCGGATCTAACTCTTTCATCAGCAAACGAATCAAAGTCGATTTTCCTGACCCACTGTCTCCTACGATAAATACAAACTCACCTTGCTCAATCGTCAGACTGATTCCATTGAGCGCAGCTATCCCCTTTGAGTATTCCTTCGTAACATCTTTTAATTCTATCATACGCTCCTCCATAATTACTAATACTCCAACGTTTCCATATGTTTCATGTATTTTACAACCATCAACGCAATCTTAAATGTGATGGCATCTTCAAAGACACGCAGATCAAGTCCTGTGCTCTTTTGAATCTTATCCAATCTGTACACCAACGTATTACGGTGAATATACAACTGCCTTGATGTCTCAGATACATTCAGACTGTTCTCAAAAAACTTGTTAATTGTAACCAAAGTCTCCTCGTCAAAATCATCCGGTGATTTCCCCTCAAAAATCTCACGGATAAACATTTTGCAAAGTGGTATCGGAAGCTGGTAGATCAGACGTCCTATTCCGAGTGTACTATATGCGATCACGTCTTTTTCGTTAAAGAAAATCTTTCCGACATCAAGCGCAAGCTTTGCTTCTTTATAAGATTTTGAAACTTCTTTGATATCGCTTACGATCGTACCATATGCGACATGCAATCCTTCTTCGCCTTCTGCTTTTAATAATTCCAGCATCGCATTCGCAGCCTGCTCCATCTCCTGATAGCCTTCGCTCGCTTCCAGTTCCTTTACGACAATAATATTTTTTTCATCGACAGCTGTAATGAAATCTTTGTTTTTTCTTCCAATGGACACTCGCACATGTTCAATCATATTCGCATCTTTCTCATGTGCCATCTCGATAATAAATACGACACGTCTTGCGTCTGTATCAATGTGTAGTTTCTTTGCACGGTTATAAATATCCACCAACAACAAATTATCCAGCAACAGATTTTTGATAAAATTATCTTTATCAAATCTTTCTTTATATGCAATCAATAAATTATGAATCTGGAATGCTGCAAGCTTTCCGATCATATATGCATTTTCATTTTCTCCATAAGCAAGTAATATATATTCTAACTGATATTCGTCAAAAATTTTAAAAAATTGACATCCCTGCACCACCTGACTGTCCGCAGGTGAATCTACAAAAGATTTGATTGAAGTCTCATAGTCATCAGTCTCTGTACAAGTGCCAGCCAGCACTTTCCCTTCTGTATCCACTACGCATAAATCAATTCTTGTAATTGCTTTTAGTCCTTCAATCGTGTTTTGAAGTATTTGATTTGATATCATTCAATTCCCTCCACTCGTCGTTTTCATATGCACTTTTTACAATACATTTTTTCTTCGAAATAAGTAAACGCATATTTCTACACTATATACTAATGCAAAACACCAAAAAAAGAAAGAGGAAATCATAAATTTTTATGCATTTCCTCAATTTTCCTTTTGCTCTTATACATTTCCACACTATACATTGTTCACAAATTCTGATTTTGCTTACGTTCTTTCTCAATCTTTTTCTTCACGATGTGTTGTGTAAAAAATGCTTTAAACCGCCGCCTTCCAAACCCTGTTCTCCTGCGTTCTTCCAATTCAGTACCCATTCCGAACCATATTCTGGCATTTAAAAGTGTACGGTTACGAAGAATAACTTCTTCCTGAAGCGGAGATGGAAGAGCAGCAATAATACAGTCAGTCTCTACTCCATTAATCCGATTGACAATCATATCATCAGACTTTCCATGTTCTGTCATGGTCGCTGTCTCAGAAATAACAATCCCACTGTATTTTCCTGACACATACTCCTTCAGTTCTTTCAAAGCTTCTTCATCCTCAGCGAGCAAAAAAACCTTTTTGTGGCTTTTATGCAGAAATCGCATTACCATTCTTACAAACAGCAGTGTCTTGGCCTCATTCAAATATTTTGAGTCAGTCACTCCTGCCGCCTCTAATATTGATTTATCTCCTGCAAATGTAAGGTCAAACTCATCAATATATGTTTTCTGCTCTTCTTTATTCAAGAGCTGGGACAACGTATTCATCGTAACCATCTCAATCACATTGATCGGCTCTGTCCCCATATATTCCATGACCTTTTTCATTGCTTCCTTAGCCGTGTAATGATCAATCGACACGCCTAATACTTTTATTTTATCACTCATAACCTCACCTGTTGTTTCTCCCCAGTTTTACGATTATAACAAATCTCCATCATCTTTTCAAGTCCGGTTCGAAAATGTTCACACTTTGGTTACTACTCTTTCGCTTTTTCCATCTCACGTCTTTTCTTCGTAATCAGCCCTCCAATTCTCCCAGTCTCTTTTGAGGAAAGTGCCTTCCAGCCATCCTCCAATACCTTATCGAGTAATCCCAATTCTTCTGCAATCTCATATTTTAATTTTTCTTCCGGTTCCAGTTCATTTAAGCAAATCGGTTTTTCTTTCTTTTTAGACATAATAAAAATCCCCTTTCCATGATGGTAAGAGGATTTCCATTTTTTTCATTTTTATTCTAAGTTACTTTTCAAATTTTACTTCGACACTTCCCATGCCACATTCAATATCCAAATTTTTCGCCGCCCCATGATCAATCTGCTGCTCAACTCCGATTCCTGAATAACGTCCTTCTGCAATCTTCACTTCACCCATTCCACACTCCAGACTATAGTTATAGTCTTCTTGTGCTCCATGGAGAGTAAGCGTTGCAGAACCCACTCCACATTCCAGATACATCTCTTGCGCCATAATGCCCTGTATCTCTGCGGCTCCTGCCGCCACCGCAATATCCGCATTTTCCGTATGTACGCTTTGGAGCTTTGATTTCAAACTTCCTGCTCCTACTGAAATTTCCATCTCATAGAATTTCACATCCTGCGGCAAGTACAAAATAATCGTCCCTGCCTGATTGATTCGATTACTTTCCAAATCCGTCTCAATGTTCAGAGTATCTCCCTCCTTATATATCTGGAGATTTGCTCTCTCGTCAATATCTTCAGTGCCCACACATACTTTTCCATTTTGGGAAGGCTTCAGATATACACTCATATGATCCACATCCATTTCCAGATTTTTTACCCCTTCGAACGTTTTTTCTTCGCCGGTCTGCCCTGTGCTTTCCTTTACTGTCACCACCCTGTTGCTCAATGGAAATATATATGGGAAACCAAACTTGATCTTTGAAAAAGAGACTCCCAGTATAAATCCCAAAATCAAAAACAGCACGCCGATTCCGGCAATCGCACCACTTGTGATCCAAAATCTCTTCCATCCTTTTTTCATTATGACACCGCCTTTCTATGAAATGGTTTTTTGCAAATTTTTACAATCCACCGAAACATCTTCGGGAATGCAACGAAGCAAAGCTGCACAAGCAACACAACTCCCACCATTCCAACTGCGAATAAAATCATTCCGCTGCCAATCAACGTAAATGCCTCCGGAAGCGCCACGGCAATCTGCGTAAGCCCGCCAATAAACAATGCGATACCTACAACTGCAAGACATCCTGCCGCTATAACAAATGCGATCAGAGCAATAAATCCCGAAAACACCACTGCCAATACCGTCAGCGCCACACCTAGAACGATCGGGCCGGCAATGGATAAAACAAACAGACCACCTACTATGATCAGGAGAATCTTCCACCAATTGTTCGTATCTTTCTCTTCTTTTTCAGCCGGATACACAGGGGCTTTCGTTTCCCCAGTATTATTTCTCCCGTAAATTTCCGCTTTGATTGCCGCCGCTACCTTTTCCGGGCTATCTAATTCTGCTGCAACTTTTTCTTCATTCTCCTCACCAGCCTCATCAAAATAGTCGTTGTAGTATTTCATTGCTTCCTGTCTTTCTTCCACCGGAATGTCCTGAAGCATCGCTGCCAGTCTTGTCATATATTCTACTCTGTTCATTCATCCACACCTCCCTCAAATATCTTGCAGATCTTCTCTGAATAGCTTTTCCACTCTTTTCGATACATCTCCAACTGTTCTGTCCCTCTCTTTGTCACTTTGTAATATCGCCTGTTCCTGCCGTCAAACTGCATATCATACACCTCCAGACACCCATCTTTTTGAAGACGCCTGAGCACCGGATATAAGGTTGACTCCGATACTTCCAACGCCTGCCTGACATCCTGTGTGATCTTATATCCATAAGTCCCCTGCTGCTCTTTTGATACTACAGCCAGAACAATCGCATCCAGTAAGGCTGCTCCTGTATTAAATACCATGACCTCACTCCTTTCTATTTGATGCAATATTATTTTTATACACATATTATATGTTATATAATATTGTTAGTCAATATAATATTACAAAAAAAGTAGGAGTTTTATCTCCTACTTCAAATAAACATATACCACAATTCCAGCCTGCAACAAAAGAATAACAGGCACTCCAATATAAAATTTCGGCTTCTGAGTCTTATGTCGGAATATTTTCATCCCAACACAAGCTCCAACAGAGCCTCCCAAAGCCGCCATCGAAAGAAGCGTCGCCTCCGGTATCCTCCACCTTTTTTTGCGTGCCTTCTGTTTGTCTATTCCATATAAGAAAAATGTCACGATATTGATCGCTAGTAAATACCACATTATATATCTCATATTCACACCTCTATTTCTTTTTGCATTGTAAAGGAATAAATAATCTTCTCTTTCACACATTTCCCTGTGAGCTGTTCCAATGCCCGCGCATAATAATCAAGCTGTGTATGATATTTTTCCCTCAATATCTCTTCTTTGAACACTCTGTCTGTCTTATAATCCAAAACAACCAATTCTCCATCTTCTTCAAACCAGACGTCGATGATTCCCTGAACCAGAACAGTTTCTTCCAGGCTTTCCCCTTTATAAAGTTCATCTGCATCTATTCCAAGGACAAACGGCTGCTCTGCCCGCAATGTTCCCCGAACTGCCGCCCGATGCATTCTCTCTCCGACAGGTGTGTTTAAAAACTGTAAAATATCCTTCTCCCGAATCGAAGCACACATCTCCTCCGACAACTTTCCGCTTCGTTTTTGTTCCTCGATCAGTTCCTTCAATGTAACTTCATCATACTTTTTCGAGAAATCAAGCAATTCCAGCAATTTATGATAAGCGCTTCCTCTTGATGCCCCGGTAAGCTCCTCCTCTTCCTGTAAAAATTTCGGAAGAAGCGGAATGACATCTGCCTCGTCAAACACAATTTCTCCGGCTTCTTCTTCCAAATACGCACGTTTTTTCAGTTCTGATACCGTCATTTTTTGCTTCAGTTTTCGCTCCCGCTCATATGGATATCGATATCCGAACTGTATTTCCAACTGCTCTTTCATCTGCTCATCATAGGTGCGTGTATCATCCCAGTTATGCAACAGCTCTTTCGTATACTGCCCGCTCATCTCCTCTGCAACTTCCCCCGCAACAATCTCTCCGATTCCCATTTTGTATACTCGGATTGGCACATCACGATCATACAGCGGATTCATAAACGGCGCTCCTATATTGTACGTCTCTAAGATCGGTGCAAAGGAAACATGACGGTAAAGTGCAGGAAGTACCCAGTCAAAATAGGAATTTGCTTTTGTCAGTCTGCTGAATGTAAGCTCCGTCTCCTCGTGGCTGCGAAGCCCTTCATAACTTCTTATTTTCTGCTCCAAATTCGATATCGTTCCCGTCATAATCAGTTTTTCTTTCGCTCTTGTAAGTGCCACATATAAAACACGAAGTTCTTCGCCTGCATTTTCCATCAACACATCTCTTTGAATCATCCGTTTCAACAATGTTGGTGCTTTCGTTCTTCTTTCTACATCCACCGCGTCAATTCCAACACCAAATTCCGGATGAATCACAATACTTCCTTTGATATCCTGTGTATTGAATCGTTTGCTCATGCCGGACACAAACACGATCGGAAATTCCAATCCTTTACTTTTGTGAATACTCATCAGCCTGACGGTATCTGCCTGCTCATCCAAAACAGATGCCTCGCCATAGTCTACATCATATTTATGAAGCTGCTCGATATAGCGGATAAAATGAAATAATCCTTTGTAGCTGGTGCTCTCAAAGCTTACTGCTTTCTCCACAAGCATCTCCAGATTCGCCTTTCTCTGTTCTCCGGAAGGTAAAGATGCCACATAATCTCCATATCCTGTCTCTTCTATGATGTCCCATAGCAATGCGTGAATAGCCGTATAAGGTACTTTTCTTCGGAATCTTTCGTACTTTCTCAGCAAATCTGTGATCCGCTCTTTGAGATTTTCGTCACTTCCATTTTCCAAATAGAACAATGTGCGCTCATAGAATGTCTTTCCTTCCCCTTTACACTGTATATTCGCAAGCTCCTCACTCGTCAGCTTTCCAAAACAGGAGGTCAGCACTGCCGCAAACGGAATATCCTGTCTCGGATTGTCTAAAATCCGCAAATAGTCCAAAATTGTCCGAATTTCTCTCGTCTCAAAATACCCTTCCTTAGAACCGCTGTACGCCGGAATCCCCTCCCGGTTCAAAATATTCGTAAATACATCTGTCCATCCTTTCAGGCTTCGCGTTAAAATTACGATATCACTATATTTGGCAGTCCGGTATTCTCCCGTCTCCTTATCCAATACCATGTGATGACCGACAAGTTCTTTGATCCGTCTTGCCACAGCTCTCGCCTCCAGCTCCCGGTTCGTTTCCTCTATCTTTTGATCATCCTCATCCTCAAAATCCGTATCTACCAAAATAACTTCTGTCTCATTTCCAGCCTGTTCTTCATAGGATGCTCCGACATAGAGCGCAGCTTTGTCATCATATGCGATGCCTCCAAGCCCTTTTGTCATGATCTGTTCAAAAATAAAGTTCGTACTGTCAAGTACCTCTCTTCTGCTTCGGAAATTTTTATGCAGATCAATTCTCTGCTTGTCGCTCTCCTCCAGACTATATGTGTTGAACTTTTCTATAAAAAGCTCTGGTCTTGACAGACGGAACCTATAGATACTCTGCTTAACATCCCCCACCATGAAAATGTTATAGCTCCCTTTAGAGACTTTGGATACGCTCGTCAGAATCGCCTCCTGAATCAGATTACTGTCCTGATACTCATCGATCATAACTTCCGCGAATCTCTCCTGATACTCTTTGGCAGCCTTAGACGGCACTAGTTTTCCGCCCTCTTCCAATGTAAGAATGCGCAGAGCAAACTGTTCCATATCTCCGAAATCAATCATATTTTTCCCGGTTTTCTTCTCCGCAAAGGTATCGGCAAAATCATTTACAAGCTGTACAAGCACTTCCATATTCGATTTTGCCGAGAGCATATCCTGATACAATTCTTCGGGAGCGTCAAAAAAATACTGTTCTACAACCGAAGCCACCGTCTTCTTGACTTCCTCCCGGACACCTTTCACATAGGCAGCCAGTTCTTCCGAAACACTCTTGTCGCGGTTGATTGCAAGCCTTGCCCATTTCACCTTAGAAATCAAGTTGGACATCTCCAAAAAGTCTTCTGCACTGTTAATTTTTTCTATATTCTGCAAGTCTGTTTCCAGAGTCTCCCGATACATATACGGCCCATCTTCGCAGTCACATACTTGCAGCCCTGATACAATAGTTTCTTTCAGATCTTTCATATAAGATCTGGTATTGCGCATAATATGTTCTACAAACTCTGACTCTGCCATCGCCTGCAGACTGTCAAACTCGTACTGTTGCACACACTCCCGCAGCCATTTTTCCGGATTCGGATAACTTCTTGAAAATTCATATAGCTGCAAAATAAGCTCCTCTAGTTTCTTATCGTCTCTTCCAGATGCAAAACACTCTACAAATTCCTGAAAGGTCTGACTCCCCTCTTCATAATATCTTTCTAAAAGTTCTTCCATCACGTCATGCTTAAGTAGTTTGAGTTCTCCTTCTTCGGCAATCCGAAATCCCGGATCCAGATCGATCGTATGGAAATAATCCCTTATGACAGAGAGACAGAAGCTGTGGATCGTCGTCACCTGTGCACTGTGAATCAATGTCGCCTGACGCTGCAGATGCACATTATCCGGATTCTCCTCCAGTGCTTTTTCAATTGCTGTACGTATACGTTCTTTCATTTCTGATGCTGCGGCCTCCGTATAGGTCACAATCAAAAGCTGATCCACATCTATCGGATTTTGATCTTTTGTAAGTCTCGTAATAATACGCCCTACAAGCACCGCAGTCTTTCCTGAGCCTGCTGCTGCCGATACCAAAATATTTCGATCTCGCAGGTCAATAACCTGCTTTTGTTCCGGTGTAAATGTTACTCCCACTCTGACACCTCCTCTCTCATCTTCATAAGCGCCTCATCTTTTTTCAGTTTCTGCAGTCTCCGATATTCATATCCCGGAATTTTTTCTTCAAATCCGCAAATCGCCTTGTAAGGGCAGTAACTACAGCCTGTCATCGTTCCAAGCTCATATGGGGACACCTCCGTCTCCCCTTCTAATATTCTTGTCCCAATCTGTTTCATCTGCTTCTTGGCATACTCTGAAATCAGCTCAAACTCTTCCTGTGTCGCTGTTTTGGATGCCTTTGACAGACTCCTGTCTTTATTTCGCCCGATCGGCACAACAAGTGAATTTCCGGATATCTCCCTATCCAAATGCCGCACCACTTCTTCTCTTGCATTCACCACGCCATCCAAACGCAGTTCTTTTAATATTTTCTTTTCCAGTTTTTCTTCATCTTTTTCCTTGTCCACGATTGGATCTTTCATCTGATAATAAAAAATCCCGGCAGGTATCACTGTTTTCCCGTAATGTTTTCTGCTCTCCAGTTCTAACGCCGTATTCAGATATAAAACGAGCTGCAACTGTAAGCCATAATACAATTCCCCCAGATCAAACGCTTTCGCCCCCGTCTTATAATCAATCACTTTGACATAGACATTGTCCTCATCCTCACAGATGTCAACTCGGTCAATCTTTCCACGCAGTCTCATTCGCCCATGTCCATCCAGCGAAATGTCCGATGTGGATAGTCCGGATGCTCCTCCAAAAGAAATCTCATACCCGCCCGGTATGAAATCGCCCTTCTCCAACTGTTTTGTCAGCGTCCAGACGGTGCGCCTCATCATACGTTTCAGACGTTTGATAATATATTCATTTCTCGCCGAGCTATAGAGGATTGTATTTCCATAATCCACAATACTTTCCTCCACACTTTCTTCAATCAGCTCTTCTCTTCTTCCTTCCGGAAGCGTCGTCCATGTGTACCCCTCCGCCTCCAGTTTTTTTGCAAAATTTTCAATGGCACTATGGAAAATATTTCCCAGATCGATGGCCTGAAAAGTATATTCCTCACGCTCCCGCAAATTTAGCCCGTAAGATAAAAAATGAGCATAGGCACATACCGAAAATTTTTCTAGTCTGGTTACACTGTTCTCTAAAATAGTCCCATACAATCGTTGTGCTGTTCTTGTTGTAAGACCATCTTTTGGTTTTTCATAAAAACAAGCCTCCACTATCTGTTCTATTTTTTTTCGCCATTTTGGATTTTGTCTGTACCATGTATACAGTTCCTGCCACTCAGTGCCCAATCCTTCGTGTTTTTTCTGTAACTTTTCAATCAGATATGCAAATCCGCTTTTCGGTGCCAATTCTTTTTTATCTGGCTGACAATCTGCATCTTGAATTTCCATCTTTTTGTACATTCGCCGTAAATCCTGAATCAGGTATGCCGGTCGAAGTGTCTTTCCATCCGCAGAGACTTTACTATATGTCACATACAACTGTTCGGATGGTTTTGTCATCAGCAGATAGAGATAAAACTTCTGGATAAATGCTTTTTCTTTCGCTCCCGGAGCCAGTACCACTCCTCCTTTTTGGAACAGCTCCCTGTCATGCTCTGAGAGAATACCTCCCGCATTTTCTTTTCCTGGAATATACAGGTCATTGGCTCCAAGCAAAAACACCGCCTTGATGTCCTTGATACGGGTTCTTTCAATATCCCCCGCCACAACCTGATCAAGGCTTGGCGGGATCACACCAACCTTCGCCTCCTCAAGTCCTGTATCCAACAATTCACAATACTCTTTCAGCGCAATCTGTTCCTCTCCAAGCAACTCTACAAACTTATCAAATAATTCAATTACAATACGGTATACCTGTCCATATTCTTTTTCTAATGCAAGTTCTCCGTCATTTCCAAATCTAATTTCATATTCTTTTACCTTTTTTTGCAATTCTTCCTTCACAAGAAAGTCATACAGTGCTTTTGTGACTTCTGAGACCGTTTTGTTTCGTTTTTTTAATACCATTGTCACATCTTCCACTTGAATAAGGAAACGTTCTTTGATGTCATTGATACGTTCCAATTCCGTTTCCTCCATCCCTCTGGCTCTTCGAATCCATTTCTCCTGCCATTTTTTGTATCCACGGATTCCAAGTGCAATCACATAGTTTTCCACAATGTCAATCTCTTCGTCTGAAAACCCGGTCAGTCCCGTGCGCAGATAACGGAAAACACTTTCATAGGAAAAGTTCTGTTCCACCATCGCAAGAAGACTTCTGACGTATTCCACAAATGAATTCAACAAAATACTTCTTTTATGATCCATAAAGATCGGTATCTGATATTCTCCAAAAATCTTTTCAATCTGATTTCCATATGTGTTCAAGTCACTTGCAATGATTGCAATCTCCCGATAACGGTATCCTCTTGTCCGAGCCAGATTTCGAATCTTCTGCGCAGCAAAATCGACCTCTTCTTTCGGATTCTTTGCACAATAAACCTGAATACGATCCTGTTCCTTTTCATACTGCTCTTTTGAATAGCGGAACAGATGCGCCTCTAAAAATGCAAGCGCTGTATTCTCGCGGAATCGATAAATCGGTCTGTCATATAGATATATCGACTCCTCTACATCTGTCTTTGTCTCTTTGGCAATTGTAATCAGGGAAGTCACCATCTGCTTGCTCAATGCAAACAGTTGGTATGGATGTTTATAAGAAAATGGATTCTCCTTTTGCTCCATTGTCACTGTAATCACAACCCTCTTGCAGATACCAAACAGTTCACGCAAAAGCTTATTTTGTACAGGCGTAAATCCAGTAAACCCATCCAGTACAACCACACTGTCTTTTAAAATCTTAGATTTCCCCACCACAGTACAAAGGACATCTAAAAGTTCTTCCCCTGTAATATATTTTTCTCTCAGATATTCTCGAAATCCATGGTAAATCGTCTTGATATCCTGCAATTTATAATAAAGATTGGAAGAGTCTTTCACCTCTTCTATCATCTGTTCCAACGTCTCTTCCTGTATATCATATTGTGTAAATTCCGATATAACCGACTTCACTTCCCCGATGTATCCGGTCTTTTTCAGATTACTTCCAAGTACGCGAAGCTCTGCCTCACAATCCCCCGCAATCTTTCTCAGCACAAAACTTTTCCCCACATCATCAAGAACCGTCCGCTGATTTCCACCGGTCTCCTCAAAAATACGATGTGCAAGTCGTCCAAAGCTCAGCACATCTACATTCATAATTCCTTTTCTCGGGCTTGCCATCACAAGATCTTTCTGTGTCTGCATGGTAAACTGTTCCGGCACAAGCACAATATAATTGGTCTCGGGATGCTCCAAAGATGCTTTTGTTACTTTTTCATATAAATAATGGGACTTTCCCGAACCGGGCGGTCCCATAATAAACTGTAATGCCATTCCTTCTATCCTTTCAGCTCTCTCAGATTTTGTTGGTAATACTGCTCTGCTTTTTCTCTGTCAATATTTCTCTCTTTTAGTATAAACAATCTGTTTTTAAGTTGCAATGCCTTTTACGCTTGAATATTCTGGCAGAGAACTTTTTCCTTAATATCAGCAAAGGACCATCCATCGCGGACAGTCCTCTTCTCTACATCATTCTCAATTTTTCACTCAATTCATTTCCAAGTATCATTTTTCCAATATAAAATACTTCACCTGTCACAAATATCTCCCAGTCATCCTGAATCTCCACCTGCAACTCACCACCTGGCATGTGCACTGTCACACCCGGATTCGTAAGTCCAAGTTTATATGCAGCTGCCGCTGCGGCACATGCACTGCTGCCAGATGCAAGCGTATATCCCACGCCGCGCTCAAAGATTTCAATCCGAATATTTTCTTCATCAATCACCTGCATCACCTGTGTGTTGATCTTATTCGGAAAATATCTTGCAATCTCTGAATGATTTCCGATTTTGCACACGAGATGTTTCGACACTTCTTTCATCGGGATCACACAGTGTGGATTTCCGACAGACACACAAGTCGTCGGATACAGGTTTCTTCCGAATACCATGTCCTCATCGACCACTTCTCTTCGTTCCCCTGTCACCGGAATTTCATCACTCCAAAAAGATGCTTTTCCCACCGAAAGACGGATGCGGCTTCCATCTTCATTTAAGTAGAAAACCTCAATTTCTCCTCCCGGTGTCTGAAAATGAAAATTTCGTTTCTGTACATAACCGGCATCTTTTAAATATTTTGCAAAAATACGATCCCCGTTTCCGCTCATTTCTGCCTTGCTTCCATCTGGATTCCAAATTCGAACCCCCATCTGCTCTGTCTCAAAAACAGGACCTTCCAAAATCCCTTCCGCTCCTATACCATAATTGCGGTCACATAACAGTCTGACATTTTCTTCATTTAATTCCATTTCATTTTTATTTGGGTCAAATACAAGGTAATCATTTCCAAGTCCATGATATTTTTCTAATACAATGTTCATACATTCACCCTCCACGACATTTTACTACTTCTATCTTAACAGGCATTATATGTCATAAATACACAAATAATGCTTTCTATATTGCAAATAATGCTATATAATAATCTCATAGCAGGAGGGTTTGATATGGAACACTATGAAAAAAAAGGATATTTAAGCAGTGATTTCCGGTTGTTTCATCTGACAGACAGGAGTATTCCAAAGATTAAATATCATTACCATGAATTTGATAAGATTACTATTTTGATCAAGGGAAATGTACATTATACCATCGAGGGACGAACCTATCAGCTCGAACCTTACGATATGGTTCTTGTCCGCCATAATGAGATTCACCGCCCGGTCGTCGACACAACCACGACATATGAGCGGATTATTATTTACATCTCTCCCACTTTTATTGAAAATTACCGTACACAGGACTACGACTTGGGATATTGTTTTCAAAAAGCAGCAAAAAAGGAATCCAGTGTGCTTCGGATTCCCACTCGTCAAAAAAGTATTTTGTTTCAGACAATTCAAAGATTGGAAGAATCCTTTTCCTCGGACGGCTATGCCAATGAACTATACAGGCAAGTTCTTTTTTTAGAATTTATGATTCATCTCAATCGCGCCGCACACGCAAGACAGCTTTTCTTTTTGGATACCGCCGTCTACAACGAAAAAATAGCGGACATTCTGCACTATATCAACGCCAATTTGTCCACCCATCTTTCAATTGATGACCTCGCCTCAAGATTCTATCTAAGCAAATACTATATGATGCGCCTGTTCAAATCCGAGACCGGATACAGCCTCGGAAATTATATTACACAAAAACGACTTCTTTTTGCCAAAGACTTGATTCTACAGGGAACTCCGGTTCTAGAAGCCTGTTTTGACTGCGGTTTTCAAGATTATTCTACTTTTTCCCGTGCTTATCGGAAGTGTTTTCATGAATCGCCACGTCAGACTTTAGCTTCAGAATCATCACCGGTATCGGCGGATGATTGGGGCGATTGTAATAGGAACTCAGAATAACAAGATAATATTTTGTATTCAAGAATTTCAGAAATGACAGGATTGCATCCCGTTCCTCAAATCCGCTGTCCCCTCCGCTGTAAATGCAAAGGCTCATCATGCCTCCTACCTTCAGCAGTCGCAGTCCCTGTCTGATTGCCTCTATACTTGTATCTGCTTTAGTCGCAAGCTGATGATCACCGCCCGGAAGGTATCCGAAATTAAATACGATGCAGTCTACTGTTTCTTCCTTTGCATACTTCTGCATCTTAGTATGACTTTCCAGAAAAACATCTGCACGTTTTTCCATCTGATGTTCCAAAATCCGCTTTTTCGTATTTTCCACCGCTTCTTTTTGAATGTCGAATGCCAACACCCGTCCACACTCTCCTACAAGTTCACACAAAAAGAGCGTATCATTACCGTTTCCCGCTGTCGCATCAATACAGAGATCTCCTTCTTTCACATGATTCTCCATAAAATGATGGCACCACTCTGTAATCTGATATCTTTTCATTTCTCTCACAGTTTCACTTTCTCATAGATTTCAACCGAAACGTATCCTTTTGCAAAAATACCTTCTTCCCGGTACTCTTCTTCTAACAATTCCCCGTATTTTCGGATCAATTGTATCTTTCCCGCATCAGCATACGGATAAAGCTGCTCAATCAAAATTTTCTGTTCTCGCAAAACTTCTTCGATTACATTTTGCAGATTTTCTAATCCTTCACCAGTCTTTGCCGAAATATTCACAACATGATCTGCTTTAAAATCACGTAAAATAACCTCACCATCTACTTTATCCTGTTTATTAAACGCCGTGATAACCGGTTTATTCTTAACTTCCAGATTCATCAGTGTCTCATAGACAATATACATCTGCTCATCCATCTGCGGATTAGATGCATCCACCACATGCAGGATGATGTCTGCATATTTTGCTTCCTCCAACGTACTTTTGAAGGCTTCAATCAGATGGTGCGGCAGTTTTCGGATAAATCCAACTGTGTCCGTCAGCAATACCTCTTGTTTACTTGGGAGTTTTAAATTCCGAGTTGTCGGATCCAGCGTCGCAAACAGCTTATCTTCTTCCAGCACATCCGCCCCCGTCAGTGTATTCAAAAGTGTAGATTTCCCAGCATTTGTGTAACCGACAATCGCAATGACCGGAACTTGGTTTCTGCTTCTTTGCTCTCTTGTCACCTCACGGTGCCGCTTAACATCTTTCAATTCTCGGTTCAATTGGGCAATCCGCCCCTTGATCAGACGCCTGTCCATCTCAAGCTTTTTCTCTCCAGGTCCTCTTGTCCCGATTCCACCGCCAAGTCTTGACAATGACTTTCCAAGTCCCACAAGACGCGACTGTCTGTATTTCAACTGTGCAAGTTCTACTTGAATTTTCCCCTCATTGGTCGATGCCCTGTTTGCAAAAATATCCAAAATAATGAGGGTTCGATCCATAATCTTTGTATTCAACGCATCTTCCATGTTTCCAAGCTGAATCGGCGATAATTCATCATCACAGATGATGCCCGTCGCCTCTGTCTCCCACAACAGGTCTTTTATCTCGTCCAACTTTCCTTTTCCGACATAGGTCACCGGGTGAATCTGTGACAGGTTCTGGACAACACGCCCTACCGTCACTGCCCCTGCAGTTGACGCCAGTTCTTCCAATTCATCTAGTGATTTCTCCGTATCATCATGATCATCCGTGCTGACTCCGACTAGAATGACCTTTTCCTTCACCTGTTTCAGTTCTATCATTTCCGCCATAAAGCCCTCCTATCTGGTCTCCAAAAATTCTGCTTCTTTTTCTGCTTTCGAGTCTCCTGGGTACTGCTCGTTATACTCACTCACTTTCTCTTTTGCATTATCCCAGTCTCCTAACTTTTCATATGATACAACCGTGTTAAACAGCATCTCCTGTTTCATTGTATCAGAGCAGTCCTCCATAGACATACCTTTTTCAAAAGCCGAGACCGCTTCCTCATAATTTTCGATTCTCATATTACTGATACCAATAAAATTATATAACGTTGCCGTTTCTTCTGCCCCATTGTCCAATGCCTCCCCGAATGCATCAATTGCTTTTTCGAATTCTTCCATCTCAAAATATGCAATTCCCATTCCGCGGTATGCCTCATCTAAATTCTTTTCTTCATCGATCTCCTTCTGAAAGGACTTGCTCGCTTCCTCATATTGCTTTTCTTCCAAATAAGAAACGCCTTCTTCCAAATAACTCGTTCCCATACAACCTGTCAGTAAAACTCCCGTCATGACAAGCATCGCTATTTTCCTTTTTTTCATGTCTGCTCCTTTTCTATTATTATGCCGGATTTTTAGATGCCCATGCAGCATTCACAATCGCAAGCACAATCACACATACTTCCACAATGATCGCCCCTTTGATTGTTATCATTCCACACAGTGCCAATCCCGATACGATTATTTTAATAAGAACCGCATAAACCGTGTTCTGCCTGATGACTTTCAATGTCTCCTTTGCAATACGAACTGCATCTACCAATGCAAGCGGTTCATCATCCATCAGGACAATATCCGCCGCTTCTATTGCCGCATCTGAACCAAGCGCTCCCATAGCTATCCCCACATCTGCCCTTGCAAGCACTGGAGCATCATTGATGCCGTCTCCCACTGCTGCAAGACATTCAGTATCATCCTGCATATCTAAAAACTCTTCCAGCCGTTTCACCTTGTCCTCTGGGAGTTGATTTGCATAATAGTAGTCTAATTCCAGTTCCTCAGCCACTTCTTTTCCAGTAAACTGAGTATCTCCTGTCACCATCACAGTGACTGCCTGACAATGCTTTTTCAGATACACAAGCATCTCTTTAACGTCTTTTTTCACTTTATCAGAAATAACGATATATCCTGAATATTTTCCACCAACTGCAATGTAGATTACACTTCCTGATTTGTGTACTTCCTGAAACTGGATTCCTCTTTCTTTCATCAATCTCGCATTTCCAAGATATACTTTCTTGCCCTCATAAACTGCTGTCAATCCATACCCCGGAATCTCCTCCATCGCAGTCATACGTGCTTTTTCAAGTTCTTTTCCATAAGCATTTTTTAATGAAATCGCAATCGGATGGTTTGAATAGCTTTCCACATAAGTTGCAATCTCTAACAATTTTACCTCTGATATTCCCTCTGCATGTATTTCCTGCACTTCAAAAACACCTTCTGTCAATGTTCCTGTCTTATCGAATAAAAATGTATTCACCTTCGCCAATAGCTCCAGATACACGCCACCTTTTACAATCACACCTTTTTTCGCCGCTGAAAGAATCCCTCCTAAAAATGCTGTGGATACAGACATCCCAATCGCACATGGGCAGGCTGCCGCCAAAAATACAACAACGCTCTTCATCCCAGTCACATACTCATATGTCTTATCAAACAGACTTGGCAAAACAACAAGCATCGCTGCTGCCACCAAGATCAAGCATACATAAATCTGAATGTATTTCTGCACCTTATGCTCACTTTCTGCTTTTTTCTCATCTACATGCTCAACAATATCCAAAATTCTTGATGCTATTGAATGACTATAAGTATAAAGCACTCTTACTTTTAGCACCCCCGTCAGATTCAGACTTCCTCCATAGACAACTCCTCCTGGCTCTTCCTCGCGCGGAATTGTTTCGCCTGTAATCATCTGTGTGTCAAGAGAAGTCGTCCCTGAAATAATCAACCCATCCACCGGAACTCGTTCTCCCGGTCTAATTACAATAATATCATCTTTTTCAAGCTCCGACGGTTCTACCTGTACTTCCTCTCCGTCTACCAGTTTGTTTGCAAGAATTGCATGTACATCTATCAATTCCCGAATTCTTCGTTTTGATCGATCTGCCGTGATAATCTCTATCAGGTTTCCAATCTGGAAAATCAATATCACCGCAACGGCTTCTACATAATACCCAACCCCAAACGCACCGATTGTTGTAAGTACAAGCAATACATTCCCATCCAAAAAAATTTTTTCCAAAAAATGTTCCGCAATCTTTTGAAACACACTGTACCCTGCCAGTAGGTATGCGGCAAAAAAACAGCCAAATGCGATGTCTGATGGCAAATGATAGCTCTTGCTCAACCAGACACTCCCGAAATACAATAAAAGTCCACTCACTGTCATGTACACATTATTACGTATTCTTTCCTTCATAACCTGCCCTCATCAAACAGCCTCTACTCTATTATATGCTCTATTCCCTGATTCAAAATGCTCTGTATATGCCCGTCTGCCAGCGAGTAAAACACCGTCTTTCCTTCTCTTCTGTTCTTTACTAACTTCATCTGCTTTAATATTCTCAGTTGATGTGAAACTGCAGATTGGGTCATTCCCACAACCTCTGCCAGATCACACACACACAATTCTGCCTGAAACAACACACATAAGATTTTTATCCTCGTCATATCTCCAAATACTTTAAAAAAATCTGACAATTCTCGTATCGTCTCTTCTTTCGGCATTCCATCTTCAATCTGGTGCACCAGACTGTCATGCAAATGCGTTGTCCCGCAACATTCTGTTTCCGATTTTTCCATATCTTACTCCTTTCATATGACTCGATATTTATAGAACAATTATGAATGATGTACTCTGTTTGGTCAATACTTTCCTGCAAAATAAGTGCGACTGCTCTCCTGACTCACCGCAGGACAACAGCCGCACTTATTTTATTTCTTATATAAAATTCGAATGGAATTTAAGACACAGAGCATCGCAACTCCTGTGTCGGCAAACACTGCCAGCCACATATTTGCAAATCCCATAAGTCCAAGTATCATTACCAGACCTTTCACAATCAGTGCAAACACAACATTTTGCATCGCAATCGCTGCGGTCGCTTTTGCAATTGTAACAGATTGCGGAATCGCTTCCATCGAAGATGTCATAAACACTACATCTGCCGCTTCAATCGCAGCATCCGCTCCGGTTCCCATCGCTGCTCCAACATCTGCTCCCGCCAGCACCGGTGCGTCATTGATTCCATCTCCAACAAACATAACCGCTCCATTCTTTTGACGTATCTCTTTTAATTTCTCTACTTTATCCTCTGGCAAAAGCTGTGCGTACACCTCTTCTACACCTGCCTTTTTGGCTATGGCATCTGCACTTGTTCTGGCATCTCCTGTAAGCATTGCTGTTCGAAGTCCATATTTTTTCATCTTTCTGATTGCACTAACGGAATCTTCTTTCAAAGTGTCCGCAATGACAAGATATCCTGCCAGCTCTCCATTTACCACAACAAATACTTCTGTTCCATAGTCATTGCTCTCCATCATTTGCACATTCACATGATGCATTTCTAAAAGTGCTCTGTTTCCACATAGCACCTCGCCGATTTTCATTTGTGCACGAATTCCTTTTCCTGATAGTTCTTCCACTTTTGATGGATGCTCCAATTCTACAAAACGTTTTTTTGCTTCCTCCACAATACTGTTCCCAATCGGATGGGTCGATGTACTCTCACATCCGGCTGCAACTGCTAAGAGTTCTTCTTCCTTCCATGCCCCTACCGGAATACACTTCTGCACTTCAAAATTTCCTTTTGTAATAGTCCCTGTCTTATCCATGACAACTGCCTTGACCTCTTTTAACGCCTCCAAAGCAATGCCGCCTTTAAAAAGAATTCCTTTTTTAGATCCTGCGCCAATTCCCGAGAAAAATGCAAGCGGCACACTCAATACAAGTGCACATGGACAGCTTATGACAAGAAATGTGATTGCTGTATAAATCCAGAATTTCCAATCTCCCGTAATCAGTGAAGGGATAATTGCAGTTCCCAATGCCAGGATTACTACAAATGGCGTGTATACCCTTGCAAATCTTGTAATAAATCGGTCTATCTTCGGCTTGCTTGCCGCCGCATTTTCGACAGACTTCAGAATTCGTGTAACCATAGAGTCACCAAGTGTCTTTTCTACCCGAACCTTTAACATTCCGGAAGTGTTTACACAGCCTGAGATCACCCGGTCTCCTTCACCTGCTTTTACCGGAACCGGTTCACCTGTCACTGGTGCTGTATCAATGCGGCTCTCACCGCTTAAAATTACTCCATCAAGCGGAATTCGGTCTCCAACTCTTACAAGGAGAATATCTCCGATCTGAGCTTCCTCTGCCGGAATCACTTCCACCTCATCTCCATGAAGAAGGTTTACAACCTCTGGTCTCATATCAACCGCATCCATAATCTGTCCACGGCTCTTTTCTACTGCAATATCTTCAAACAACTCTCCACACCGGTAAAACAGCATCACACCTACCGCCTCAGCAAAATCTCCAATCGCAAATGCTGCCAGCGTCGCAATACTCATCAGAAAGTTTTCATCAAACACGTGTCCCTTCTTCAGATTCTTCGCTGCCTGTAATACAATTCTCCCACCAAGAATCAGATAGGCTATAACAAATCCAATTGATGTCACTGTCGGATAAGAATCCTCAAATATCATCCCTGCTGCAAACAATACTGCACCCGCAAGGATACCTATTATCGCTTTTTGGTTCTCCTCCTGTTTTTCTTTGTGTACTTTTGACTCTTTTGGTTTTACCACCACCTCAGACTCTATCGATGCACAAATTTCCTGCAGTATCGGAAGAAGATCCTCTTGATGATTCGACGCAACTTTTAACTGCTTTGTCGCAAATGTTATCACCGCATCTTCCACTTCCGGCAATTCCTTAATCTTTCTCTCCATCTTCGCCGCACAGTTTGCACAGCCAAGATTTTCTAAGATATATACTTTTTGCTTCGCATCTGATTGAACATGCGAATGACTCTCTTTGTCACCACTCCCATATTCATGGTCATGCCCGCATCCGCAGGCTTCGTGCCCATGGTCGTGACCACATCCATAAGCTTCATGGTTATGATGATGTTTCTCTTTATGTTCTTCATGATTCTGTTTCATCTTTCTACCTCCTCATATGAGCGATTGTTCATATGTTCATATAACCATATTTTATGTGAAATGTCAAGACATCAATTTAAAAAAGTTGAAACATACGCCTCCCATTCGTATATCTCAACTTTTATTCTACGTTACATCTCTTTTCTCTACAATTCATCAATCTGCCAGTCGATCGGTTCCACTCCATTCGCCTCAAGGAATTGATTCGTCTTACTGAATGGTCTGCTTCCAAAAAAACCACGGTAAGAAGACAGTGGACTTGGATGTGGAGCTTCCAATATCAGATGCTTTGGGTTATTCAACATCGCTTTTTTCATCTGAGCCGGTCTTCCCCACAAAATAAACACAATCGGTCGATCCTGTGTATTCAACACACGGATTGCTGCATCTGTAAACTCTTCCCAGCCGATTCCTCTGTGGGAATTTGCCTGATGTGCCCGCACAGTCAAAACAGTATTGAGCATTAACACTCCCTGTTTCGCCCATTTCACAAGGTATCCGTGGCCAGGAATCGTGCACCCCAAATCATCATGCAGTTCTTTGTAAATATTTACAAGCGATGGTGGTATCTCCACCTCCGACTTTACCGAAAAGCAAAGTCCATGCGCCTGATTATTTCCATGATACGGATCCTGTCCTAAGATAACCACTTTCACATCTTTTAAAGGTGTCAGATGAAATGCGTTAAATATGTCATTTGCCGGTGGAAATATCAATCTCGTCCGATACTCTTCGTTCACCTTCTGAAACAGCTGCTTATAATAGTCTTTTTTGAATTCATCCTTTAATGCTTCCAGCCAATCTCCGTTGATTGCCGCCATCTTTTCTTCCTCCTTACATTCTGACTGAAACGCCTTTCTCTCGCAAGTATTGTTTGACTTCTTTGATCTCTAATTCTTTAAAATGGAATAGAGATGCTGCAAGCGCCGCATCTGCCTTTCCTTCCGTCAACGCCTCATAAAAATGTTCCGGCGTTCCTGCACCGCCTGATGCGATGACCGGAATCGATACTGCTTCCGAAATCGCTCTTGTCAGCTCCAGGTCATACCCTGCCTTTGTTCCATCTCCATCCATACTCGTTAAAAGAATCTCTCCCGCTCCGAGCGCATCCACTTTTTTCGCCCACTCAACCGCGTCGATACCGACATCGACTCTTCCACCATTTTTATAGATGTTCCATCCGGTTCCATCCGCTCTTTTCTTCGCATCAATTGCGACAACCACACACTGACTGCCGAATTTTTCTGCTGCTTCCCGTATCAGCTCTGGGCGATTGATCGCAGATGAATTGATTGAAATCTTATCCGCTCCTTCCCGCAAAAGTACTTTAAAATCTTCTACCGTCCGGATTCCTCCGCCAACTGTAAAAGGAATAAATACATTGGCGGCCACTTTCCTCACCATATCGACAACAGTTTTTCTCTCATCTGACGATGCCGTGATATCCAAAAACACAATCTCATCTGCCCCTGCTGCATCATATGCCTTCGCAATCTCAACCGGGTCACCCGCATCTATCAAATCCACAAAATTAACTCCTTTCACCACGCGCCCATTGTGCACATCCAGACAAGGGATTATTCTTTTCGTAAACATCTCTCTTCCTCCTAGCTAAGCTCTACAAAATTTTTCAAAATCTGAAGTCCCACATCACTGCTTTTTTCCGGATGAAACTGGCATGCAAACACATTATCCATTTCCACAGATGCATGGATGTGCGCACCGTATTCTGTCGTCGCCTTCACAATTTGTTCCTCCTTGGCTTTTAGGTAATAAGAATGCACAAAATATACATATGCGTCCTGTTCAATTCCCCGAAAGAGTCTTCCGTCATTCTGAAGATGCAAAGAGTTCCATCCCATATGCGGAATCTTAAACCCTTCTTGATCCGGAATTCTGCAAACCTCTCCTTTTAAAATTCCAAGTCCTTTCACGCCTTCCGATTCGTCACTTTTTTCAAACAACAACTGCAGACCAAGGCAAATCCCTAAAAAAGGAATCCTTTTTTCCACCACCTGCTGAATAACCTCCACCAAACCATACTCATTCAGATTCTTCATTGCATCTCCAAATGCTCCGACTCCAGGCAGAATCACTTTATCTGCAGCTAAAATCTGCTGTTTCTCGCGTGTGATCACAACATCCTGCCCCAGCTTCTGTAATGCTTTTTCTACGCTTTTTATATTCCCCGCATCATAATCAATAATCGCTATCATATCACTTGTGCCCTCCTCTATTTTGCAGATAATTCAAACCAGAATTCCACTCCGTTTTCATAGTTGTTCACTCCATACTCATGATGGAACGATTCCATAATCGCCTTGACAATGGAAAGTCCGATTCCATTACCACCATATTCTCTTGTGTGTGCTTTATCCACTTTGTAGAATTTATCCCAAATGTGCCCGATATCCTCCTTTGGAATCTGTTTTCCGGTATTAAACACCGAAACTCTCGTCGTATCCGGCTCTTCTCCTTTTGAAATACGAATGTCAATCAGCATCTGCCCCTCTACATGATTCAATGCATTACTCACATAATTTCGAATAACCTGTTCTGCCTTGAACTCATCCGCCCAGACATACGCAGGTTCATTCTGCGTAAAATGCACTGTAGCATCCTTCTGCTGTATCAGTATCTCACAGCTTTGCACTACTCCGCGAATCAGCTCCGCGATGTCAAAGCGCTCAAAAGACACTTCCTCTTCTCCAAATTCCAGTTGGTTCAATGTCAGCAGATTTTTCACCATGAGGTTCATCTTTCCTGCTTCGTCCATAATCACGTCACAATAAAATGCCCGGCTCTCCGGATTATCCGAAATCCCCTCTTTCAGTCCTTCCGCATACCCCTGTATCAAAGCAATTGGTGTCTTTAATTCGTGGGAGACATTTCCAAGAAATTCATTTCGCATATTTTCCATTTTTTCTTTTTTCTCAATATCTTTTTGCAACTCATAATTGGCTTTTTTCAGCATTGAAATGGTCTGTTCCAATTTTTCTGACATAGCATTAAAGTTCTCTCCAAGAACTCCGATCTCATTATCTCCGCCGCTTGTATATTTCGCATCAAAATCCAAATCTGCCATTCTCTGTGACAGAACCGCCAGTTCCATGATCGGATCCGCAATCCTTTTCGAAAAATACCACACCAAAACAGTGCTGATCAGTACAACTACAACCACGATGTAAGATAGAAATTCATTCGAAAGCGCCACGCTTTCCCGAATACTCTCCAAAGGACTCCTTAGAATAAATGTGCTTCCATCCTCCAAATATCCCCACATCTCTATATATTCATAACCACTTTGCACATCTTTTGCACTGTGAATCTGATAGGTATCACTCTCCTTTAAAAGCGTTCCTCTTTCCTGATTTCTCCCCAACATATAGCCAATCAGCTGCATAACAAGCTCATTGCTTTTCTGCTCATTTTGGGCAATAGAAAGACGAATCTTCTCTTTTCCAGAGACGACCGCAAGCGTAATATTACCAACCTCAACCATCTCACTCAATTTTTCTACCGTGCTGTCAGATGTCAATGTTCCCTTTTCCGAAGCCGTTTTTAGCTTTTCATATACCTCCGTCAAACTCGCCTGTTTGTTTAAAATATAATACTGACCAAGAAATTTTGCATTCACTCCAAGCGAAATCAGGAGAATTGCCACTACCAATCCGATAAAGATCACCGAAATCTGCCGTTTAATCGACCCACGCATTATTCCACCTCAAACTTATATCCCATCCCCCATATCGTCTTGATATAGTTTCCTTTTTCTCCCAGTTTACTTCTTAATTTTTTTACATGCGTATCAATTGTACGAGCATCTCCAAAGTAATCATAATCCCACACATTGTTCAGTATCTTCTCTCTGGACAATGCCATCTTTTGATTCTCCACAAAATAAGTCAAAAGTTCAAACTCCTTCACACTCAGCTCAATCGGTACATCATCAATCTTCACAAGGTGCGCTGCTTTATCAATCACGATTCCTCCCGCATCAATCAAATCCTCCGAAACCGCTGAACCTCCTCGTTTTAAAATCGCATTCACACGTGCAACCAAAATTTTCGGACTAAACGGTTTTGAAATATATTCATCTACCCCAAGTTCAAACCCTTGCAGCTCATCCCGTTCTTCCCCCCGTGCCGTCAGCATGATAATCGGAACCTGAGACAATGCACGAACTTCTCTGCACACCTGCCATCCATCCATTCTAGGCATCATCACGTCCAATATAATCAAAGAGAGGTCTTTATTTTCATAAAAAATATCCATTGCTTCCATTCCATCAACAGCTTCTATGATAGTGTGCCCCTCTCTTTCCAAAAAATCTTTTACCAGTTTTCTCATTCTGCTCTCATCATCTACAACCAATATTTTCAATTTTTCCATATATTTTCACCTCGTTTAATGTTCTCTTTTCATCATAGCAAAGATTTATGTCAACTTTGTGAAACAAAAATGACAGTCAGAAAACTCCGTTTTTTTAGTTTTTCCAACTGTCACTCGCCCTTCACTTTATTTTATACCCTCGGTAGGAACACAGAAAACATCGTTCCTTTTCCAACAATTGAAGACACTTTGATATACCCACATTGTTCTCGTATAATATGTCTTGCAATATAAAGTCCGATTCCAAGACCTTCTTGCTCTTTTGCCTCTTTTGTACGATAAAATTTCTTAAAAATTGCCTCTGTCTCTGTGTAATCAATTCCGATTCCATTATCAGTAATATCTATTTTTGCATACATATCATACTGCATCACGCTTACTTTTACCATCGAGTTCTCTTTTGAATACTTAATCGCATTCTCCAAAATATTCGAAATGGCTACAAGTGTCCAAGGATAGTCAAACACTGCCTGAATCTTTTTCTTCTTATATTGAATTGCAATTCCTTTTTTCTCTGCCAAAGGAAGTAATTCCTGACTTACTTCGCACAAAAGATTCCCGATATTCTGTGACTTAGGCTTAATTGAATTCAGACCACTCTCCAGCACAGATATCTTCACCAATGCTTCCAACATCGTATTCAGTCTCTCTCCCTGTGTACTGATGCGCTCCGCAATCTTTCTAGTATCATCCGAAAGATCTTTCTGATCAAGCAACATATCTGAATACATCTTCACATCTGCAAGCGGTGCCTGTGTCTGAAATGCAACTTCTGCAATTAAAGATTTGATTCTGTCTTTTTTCTCTTTTACACGTCTGTTCCTGACAATACAAATCTTTAGATATTGATTCATCTTGACTTCCAAATCTGAAAAAACAGATCCGTCCGGTCTTTTTGATTTTAATGTACCTTTTGTCGCATCATCAATCATTGTTGTCAGATTTTCAATCAACGTTTTCGTGCTTTTTCGTTGTAAAAATATAATCAACACACAAATCACAACTACTACCTGAGCAATTGCAATAGCTATAATACTTATCTTATCCATTTATCCTAATACCCCTTTTTTAATTTTCCCCTGTTAAAAATTATAACACTACTTCCAAACATATGCAAATAAAACCTCAGCACATGCTGAGGTTTTGAAATGGACCTGAGGGGAATCGAACCCCTGTCCGAAAGCCCTTCCATCGAGGCATCTCCCATCACAGTCATTATTTTGACATTCCCCCCATCAGACGCCTAATGACAGGCTTCTGATCTCAGTAGCTTCATAAATTCTTCCATCCCCTCAAAGCTTTGGAAACGAAGTGCCTCACCTCATTGAAGCCGATGACTTAAGCAGTGAGTGACTTAAGACCGACTGCTGCCACTAGGCAGCGTACGCTAAATTTTCGTCTGCGTTTAATTTTAAAGTACGGATTGTTATGCGGTCCCGCCCCGCAGATGGCTTCCCAAACTTCTGAACCCCCGTCGAAACCAGTACAAGCCCTGATTCAGCATTGTCATGGCTCGCAAACGTATTTTGATTATATTCTACTATTTCATAATTGTCAAGTCCGACCGCAATAAGTTTCCACCTCAGTAATTTCAAAAAGAATCCCGTAAAAACAGGATTCTTTTTAAGTAAAGCTTGTTATTTTCTCTTTGCTTTTTTCATAACAACCACAACAATTATTATGGCTGCAGACAAAAGTACGATTCCAACCACAGCAATTTTAGCTTGGTCACCAGTCACAGCAGCATTCTCTTTTTTATTATCCAGAACGGGTTTTGTTTCTTCATGACTGTCTTCACCACTATTTGGCGGTACTGGCTTCCCTTCTCCATCCGGAAGTTCTTTATTCATTACCGTGGTGATTTCTAGTAATTCTTTCACAGCATTTTCCAAGTCTGCTTTTGTAGCATCTGGGTCACTGATCAGCATATTCACCCGATTCATCGCAGCCTGATATCGTTCCCAATTTTCCTCTGAGTGATTTTCTTGCTTGTAATAAGCAAGGCACTCTTCATAAAATCTTTGCACCTCCTGCTTATATTCCAAAGAAGGTTCTTCTGAATCCGGCTCCTCTGGATCCGGGTTATCTGGATTTTCCGGATCTGTTGGCTGTGAGCCTGTATTTACTTTATCAGAAGCTGCATTATTCAAATTGCAAGTAACAGACTCTCCATTTACGACTTTGAATCCATTTTCAAGTGCCTGAACTTCTGCTCCTATCTCTTTCCCTTCAGAATCTTTCACCACAATTTTTCCAAGAGCAAGCTCTCCTTTTGTAAAAAGATCTGTTCTTCCAGACACATAGACCGTTAGTACTCCGTTGCTAAAACGATATTCTTTTACTACCACATTTTGATCAAATGAAGCAAATTCGAAATCTGCACTGTCGACCGCTGTCCCACCAACAGAAAATTTTACTGACAGTGTCTGCACATCAGCCATAACATATTCTTCTGGTACGTGCAATATTACTTCAATCTGCTTTTCTTTTGCTTCTAGCGACACAGACGCATCTGAACTATCTGCTGCGAAGGCAGCTGTAGAAAAAGCAGCTGCAAAAAGAAATACACATGTAAAAATACGTAGTACACTTTTCTTCAAATTTAATTTTCTCATATTTGTATGCTCCTTTATCTACTATTTTTCCCACCTGTCAACGTAATTTCTTTTAATTCTTTTGGAATCTCTATCGGCAATGTGTCACTTACAAGGCGTTGTCCCTCATTTGTGAGTGCATTATCCACACGGTAAAGCTCAGCTCTAACCACTTTATTATTTTTCAGTAAAGATTCCACCTGTTCTGGTTCAACCCAATAGATAAATGTTCCATCGGATGTCTCTCCCAGTTCTCCATGCTCCGGCACATCCGCCATAATAATCTGATTTGCATTGATGCTTCCATCCGCGTCAATACCACCAACAATCTCACCTTTTTCATTGTAAAGAACTACAACATTGTATGCTGGGTTTCCTTTATACTCTCCGACAAAGACAAGAGAACCTTTCTCAATCTTAAGTTGCTGCGCTTTATCATATACGAAATCCTCTTTCAGTATACCGACTCCAGCCTCATTTCCATCTGTCTTTTTAAATTCGACATTATCGCCTGTCGGCCCTAAAACATCGATTTCTGAAATTGATATTTCTTTTTCTTCTTGACCTGTTGCAATCAATTTTACGTATCTTGCATCATAGGTAAAGATAAATGGACTCTCTCCATTTTCCTTGTTCTCAAAGTAAACCGTCACTGTTTTATCTTTCAAATCAAACCTGTCTGATTTTACAGTTTTCCATGTCTCTCCGTCTGTACTGATTTGAATTTCATAATCACTTATCGCTGTTCCTTCCTGCAATGTATATTTTAACGCAGTAACTTCCAATGTCTTATTAAAATTCAATACAATTTCCGGAGCAGTCGCAATACCGTCTTCTGATTTTACAGTTTTACCAGTATATGTTGTATCTTTTTTATTATCTGCAATCTTGCTAATTGCCGATTCTAACTCTGGTGCACACGGTTCATTCTCATCCGCCTCTGGCAGTTCATCTTGATCTGATACCATATTTGTTGTAATTGTCCATTCGTCCTTAGCATAACTTCCATCGTGTGAAATCTTCACTGCCGGAAGTCTTTTCGCAACTGAACGGTTTAAGAACTTATCAATTACCGTTATTTCATAGGTAAATACTCTGTTATTAATGGTTGTAACGGTATCCACAAATTTATCGTCTGTAGTAAACCCAACAACTTCTCTAGACTCTTTTCCCTCTAAAGTGCTGTATCTTGCAATCTCATATCCAAGAACTGCATCTTTATTCCCCGCTTTATTGCTCAGTGCGATTTCCACTTGATTTTGTGATGTTTCATCTACCACCGCTGATACATCATCACCGACTACATCCTGCCCTAAAACAGTATCTGCTGTTCCGTTTTCAATCTCATATACTCTGGCGTCATCATTTACATAATAAATCGCCCTTGTTTCTTGCTCAAACTGAGAAGCATAAGCGACTGTCTCTTCATCAGGAACCATTCCCCATCGTTCAAAGAATTCTAATATATTCTTTTCAGCAGCTGCTGTTGAAAGACGCATAAAATCTTGATCTGTATTTCCACTCAGAGTAAGTGCAATTCCATTTGGTTTTGGCGCTCTCGCAGTATTTCTTGCATAAGTGTCTACTCTTGCAAAAAATAAATTATCAAACTGTTCCTGATATGTACCATATGTCTTATAATTATATCCTCTATCATATGCCAAATGCAACTGCCAGTACATACCTAACTGTGTAAATACATCGTTTGATTTTCCAAGTGTATTTGATGTTACTTTCTCATATACATCTTCATATTTGAATCGAACAGAGTCATTTGTATCTTTTGCCTGCGCTAATACTGAGAAATAATTATTTGTAATCTCTGCAATCGCGTAAACTGCCTGATTGATATCATGTCCAATCTCATGGGCAATTCCCCATCCAAAATACTGTCCGGAAATATGCTTTCCATTCTCATCTCTTACAACAGGACGTGCGGTTCCGACAATTGGAATTGATCCCCATTCAATACCGATGTGGTTACCGCCTGCATACATAAATGCGGTTCCAAACATTCTGTGATATCTAATGTTCAAATGTTGTGATGGCAATCTATCTTTTGCTGTTGCTCCTTCCGCGTTACTCAGTCCCTTATGCTGATAGAATAACGTCATCATCTCATCCATTGCTTTTAATGCTTGAGAAAGATTTTTTGTCTGCTCTTCAACTGTTCCCTTGCCAATTCCATTTAAAACCTGTTCTGCTGCGACCGAATACATCATCTGATCAAGCATAATATCTGTTGTCCCTAAAATACAATTTTGCTTATCATAGTCATAATCGACCGCATTGTCTTCATTTCCTTTATGCAGCTTATTATGCTGTTTTTCCATATCTTTCACATGTACATTTAATTCTTGTACATATTTTTTGATACGTGTCTCTCTCTCTGTCTCATCTGTAACTTGATATAAGTCAAGCATCGGAACCTTTGTTCCGCCACTTATACGCACCCCATATTTGTCATTTACATTGTTTCCAGTATACATGACATAAAGTGATCCACCCTTTTCTACATCTATCGACTGTAGTTTTGGAATGCGTACTACATTTCTTCCGACCTTTAACGTCTGTACTTCTTGAACAAAGGAACTTCCTTCCGCATGATATTGAGTAGCCATCAATTTCAAAGAAGTATTGGCACCTGTACGAAGCTCGTTATGTCCTACATAAACGACTATTTCTTCGTCGGCATATGCTGTAACTCCTAATGGCTGCCATGCATTTAACCCACCAAATCCTAAGTGCCCGTCTTTTACAGCTGTAATTTCCGGGTGAATTGCAATTACTTCATTTAGAGAAGTATTATTCAGAATTTCCTTCGCTGTGTCAAGCTCTCTTTGCAAAAGCTCCCGCTCCGGATGATATTCACCTGTCGCCTCGTCTTTTTCATCGACTCTCTTCTGCAATGTTTCAATTGTGGCTGCTGTCACATCTTCTCTCAAAGTTGTATGCATGTCGTCTGAGTAAAGTGACATAATATCATCTTCTAAGCTATCATAATGATAGAAACGAAGCTCTGAGATATAAATTCCTCTTACAGAACCATATCTTCCGACGCCAATTCGAATTTTCTTCGCCTGAATTTTCTTCGGAAGCTTGATCGCATAATAATATCTGTCATTTTCTGCTTTCACTTTACTAATAGATGCATTGGTCTCCATCTCTTTTCCATCTGCATCCCAGTATTTAACATTCACATAGGAATAATTTGTACGATCCATATCTTCTGCTAAAGTGATATAGTTCATCTCATATGCCTGATCAAATTCAACTGTAACACCTTTATTGCCTCCTGGATACGCACCGCCTTCATCCCAATCATCTACATATAAACGTGAACCATGATCATTATCGACAAGTCCAAATCCGCTTTTTCCATTTTTATCATCCAGTGGACTCTCCAACATGTTGCCTCTGCCGATTGTAACATTTTCGATATGAGCACTGACCTGCCCAACTCCATTTGACGTATTAATCAGCTTACGTTCTGGCATTTTTACCGGATTGATATTTGTTGTTGTCGCTGTGCTCTCCAATGACTTTGGACTTTCTCCAAGTTCATTTACACCAACCACATAAGCATAATACTTCGTATTATCTTTCAAACCAGAAACAACATAACTTGTCCCCTGAATATTATCAATTTTTGTATATTCCTCTGTACCGTCTTCTCTATAGAATACTTGATAGCTATCCGTATCCTCCATATCTTTCCAAGAAATCTTGATACTTCTGTAAAGCCCTTCAGCTTTCACATGATCCGGCGCCTTCGGTTTTTCTGTAGCCATTGGAATTCCGACTACACTTTCTGAATATCCACTTCTCCAATTTCCATTTACAGACTGCACTCGTACTTTATATTCTTGCTTATTAACTAATTTTGTATTGTTAAATTGTGCGACTGATAATTTATTTGCTGTTGTTTTATGTACTTCAGAAATTTCTTTACCGCTTACAACAGAAGATACTTCTACCTCATATCCTGTTACATTTTTTTCGGCTTTCCATGAAATTTCAAGCTCTTTATTCAACCCTTTTACTGTTAACTCTGTCGGAATATTCATTTCCGGTGCCGGAATTCTATTTTCCATTCCATTTATAAACTCTACTTTTGAAATATCCGCAAGTTGTGTTCCGGATGTCGCTGTCACCTTAATACTGATTTTTTTAACCGCAACTTGTCCTCCAAGATCCACTTCCAAACTTCCATCTTCATTTATTATAACACTTGCAGATCTGCTTATCTTTGCTCTTGTCTGATCTTCTCCAAACGGAATCTCGATTTCATCGCCCTGTTCATCTGTAATAATGATGGTCCCTTGTTCTAAATGCCCCTCTCCATTTGGAGACTGAATTACTAACCCATCCATTTCTACTGACAAATCACTTGCTCCACCCAGTGTAAAGTTCAAAACAACTGGATTTTCTATTGAAATACGCTCTTCGTTTGCCGGCTTAAACGTTACGTTTTCGCCACTTTCTCCCAAAATGCTTTCAATATTGGCATCGCCCACAATCACAGTGTTTTCATCCACCTGTGGTTCTATTGCTTCTTTTGAAATAGTTGTCATAATACTTGATGTCACATTCTCACGTTCATAACTTTGAGAAAACCATTTCAAGTCCGCTTCATCGACTTTTCCATTTCTGTTCAAATCTGTACTACTATTGGCTGAAGCACCCTCTGATTCAATTGCATCAATAATCTGCTCCATATCACTCGCATCAATGATACTATCACCATTCACATCGCCAAATTTCATAGCTCCACTGTGTGCATTCTCTTCATCATGTCTCCCTTCCGAGTATCCGGTCAGTACATAAATCTGATTCTTCGCAAATGCATTGATTTGTATATCCTGGGTATACTCTTCAAACCCATTTGCTGTGATTGAGACAGTATAGTTCCCACTCTCCAGTTCTTCAAAAGAAACATTGCCGATTCCTTTCGAATCCGAAAATTGAAATGTTTCAGGCTCTCCTACAATGCTGCTACCAGCCTTTTTCAAACTAACCTGAAAGTCTCTGTTATAATCGATCTCTCCAAGTACCGATTCCAACACCACTTCTAATGTCCCGGATACTGATTTTGAATCACTGCTTTGGGAATATTCCTCAACTGCCGTTTGGACAATTTCCTTATTCATCTCTTCTGCCCGCAACACTCCAAGCGGTGTCTGTAAAATTAGGCACGAAATGAGCAAGCCTGCAATTCCTCTTTTCATACATACTCTCCCCTTTCTTAAAATTGCAAAATTCCACATTATTCTAGCAATATTTTCGTCAAAATGCAATGATTTTTTCAAAAAATAACCGAATGAGAACGTTCTCAAACGGTTATTTTTCTAATTTCCTACTTTTTTACTATGAATTTATATACTGTTGTCGTATCATATGCCTCACCCGCACGACAGATCGGGCTTGCAAAATTCTCATGATTCACTGCATCCGGAAAATACTGAGTCTCAAAACAGACTGCATGGCGTTTTTGATAGATTGCGTCCTCTTTTCCACACTCATCCTCTACAAAATTGGCTGTATACATCTGCACTCCCGGAAGGTCTGTATACACTTCCATCTCAATCCCCGTTTTATCAGAATAAAGTGTTGCAACCTTTCCAACTCCATCACGTGGCTTTAACACCCAGTTATGATCATATCCATTTCCGAAATTCAGTGCCTCATAGTCTTCTTCAATATCTCTTCCAATTGTCTTTGGCACACGAAAATCCATTGGCGTCCCGTCTACGGAAACTATCTCTCCGGTTGGAATCGACGTTGCATCCGCTCTCGTATAAGCATCTGCATCAATCCATACTTCTTGCTCTAATACCGGACCGGAATTATGTCCAGACAGATTAAAATAACTATGGTTTGTCATATTGATGATCGTATCTTTCGTCGGCACTCCATGATACTGAATTTTTATTTCATTGTCATCTGTCAACGTATAAGTCACTTCAATGTCCAATGTACCCGGATAATTCTGATCGCCATCCGGACTGTGCAGTGCGAATGTAATGCTGTTCTCCGTCTGTTCTTTCACTTTCCACACACGGAAACTATAAAAATCCAACCCGCTGTGAAGATTGTTTTCACCATCATTTTTGTCCAGATTATATTTTCTCCCATTCAACACAAACGACGCACCACCGATGCGATTCGCGCTCCGACCGACCGTAGCTCCAAAAAAAGTAGCTCCTTCTTCATATTGCTCTGCCGTGTCATATCCAAGTACCACATCACAGAGGTTTCCATCCCTGTCCTGGACAAGAACCGCATGAAGCGTTGCCCCCAGATCAGTCACCCCGATCATCATGCCGTTCTTGTTCGTAAATGTATATAATAAAGCTGCATCACCTTTGCTGTTTGCTCCAAATGCTCTCTGTTCCATTCTGTTCTCCCCCTCTCCAAATGCCTACAGTGTCTCTATGAACCGTTTGAATGCAATTCTTCCCTCTTCTGTACATTTATAAACACCTGCATCTTCCAAAACATTGGTAAATACAATTCCAACTTCTTTTTCCAAAATTTCCATTACATTTTCTTTTGTAAATCCGTCGTATTTTCCTCGGAATCTCTCTACCCAGTCTGCATGTTTTTCAATCTTTTCATTCTCTCTGATATTCTTGCCTTCCACAAGATAATCTGCAAGGATTTCCATCTCTTCTTTCAGCCGAGACGGAAGCACTGCAAGTCCCATTACCTCGATCAGACCAATGTTCTCTTTTTTGATATTATGCCACTGTGCATGTGGATGATATACTCCAAGCGGATGCTCTTCTGTTGTAATATTGTTGCGGAGCGCAAGATCCAGCTCATATGTATCCCCAACTTTTCTTGCGATTGGAGTGATTGTGTTGTGTGGTTCACCTTCTGTATTTGCAAATACAAACGCCGCTTCGTCTGTGTATCCTCTCCATGCATCTAAAACATGTGCTCCAATTTCAATTAAACGTGACTCATCTGTACTTCTCAATCTCAATACAGACAATGGCCATTTTACAATTCCAACTTCTACATCTTCAAAGTTTTTGATTGTAAATGTCTCTTCCATCGGCGCTTTTGCCATTGCAAATGTATAGTTTCCGCCTTGGAAATGGTCATGACTCAAGATAGAGCCTCCTACAATCGGAAGATCTGCGTTTGATCCCAGGAAATAATGTGGGAATAGTTTTACAAAATCAAATAATTTTACAAATGTCTGTTTTTCAATTTTCATCGGTGTGTGCTCGCCATTAAATACGATACAATGTTCATTATAATATACATATGGCGAATACTGGAATCCCCATGCACTGTCATTCACTGTAATCGGAATAATACGGTGATTTTCTCTCGCCGGATGGTTCACACGCCCTGCATATCCTTCATTTTCCACACAGAGCTGGCATTTTGGATAACTGCTCACTTTTGCATTCTTCGCAGCAGCAATCGCCTTTGGGTCTTTCTCCGGTTTTGATAAGTTGATTGTGATATCAATCTCACCATAAGCGCTGTCCACTTTCCATTTGCGGTCTTTTTTTACACGGTAACGGCGGATATAATCGCTGTCCTGACTTAATTTGTAGAAATAGTCTGTCGCCTCTTTTGGAGAAACCTCATATCTTTTTGCAAACTCAGACTGTACCTGTGCCGGACGTGGTGTCAGACAGTTCATAAGCTTTGTGTCAAACAAGTCACGGTACACGATGCTGTCTTCAATAATTCCTCTTTTACACGCCTCATCAAGCAATGCTCCAAGAACTGTCTCAAGATTTATTTCTTCCCCCTGAATATCTGTGTCTTCATAATTCTCTTCGCCAAAAAGATCCAGCAACAGATTCGTTGTATAAATACGTTCGCACTCCGGCGTCAATCCTGTGTCAATTCCATACTGTACTAATTTTTTAATATTTTCAAATAACATTTTTTCTCTCCTGCTTATTTTAAAATTCTTGCTCCGTCTCCGATGTCTACTACATAAAATTCAGCTTTGTGTCCCACTCTCTCCTCATACTGCGCTCCGACAGTCTCAATGAAATGATCTACTGCATCATTTTTCACAATACTTACTGTACATCCGCCGAATCCGCCTCCTGTGATACGTGATCCAACGACGCCCTCAATTGACCATGCAAGGTCTACCAAAATATCAATCTCTTCACAAGATACCTCATAATCATCTCGAAGCGATACATGAGATGCATTCATCAGCTTTCCAAACGTCTCAATATCATCTGCTTTGAGCGCTTCTACCGCCTTGATCGTTCTTCGGTTCTCATACACTGCATGCTTTGCTCTTTTCTGTCTGATCTCAGACTGGATTGCATCTTTATGCGCCTCGAATTCCTCCTCTGTCAGATCACCAAGTGTCTGGATATCCAACACTTTCTGCAGTTCTTTTAATGCAGTCTCACATTCATTTCTTCTGTCATTGTAGGCAGAATCCACAAGACTGTGTTTTACTTTACTGTTTACAATTACAATTTTTGCATCTTCAAGTACAACCGGCGCATATTCATATTGCAACGTATTGGTATCCAAGAAAATGGCATTGTCCTTCTTTCCCATTGCGCTTGCAAACTGATCCATAATTCCACAGTTGCAGCCATTAAAGTTATTTTCTGAATACTGCCCAATCTGCGCGATCTCAACCATCGTCAAGTCGTCAAATGCAAACATATCCTTCAAAAGCACTCCTGTCAGAACTTCCAACGATGCAGATGAAGAAAGTCCTGATCCGTTCGGAATATTTCCGTAAATCAGAATATCCAGTCCGTTTGTAAGCTTATATCCGCGTTTTTCGAATGTCCACATAACTCCCTTCGGATAATTCGTCCATCCTGCTGCCTCTGATGGAACCAGATCCTTCAGACTTGACTCGATTACACCGAGAGATTCAAAATTCGCAGAGTACAGTCTCAGCCTGTCATCTTCTCTCTTTCTTGCAATCGCATATGTACCTAATGTCAGCGCACATGGAAACACATGCCCTCCGTTGTAGTCTGTGTGTTCCCCAATCAGATTCACACGTCCCGGAGCAAAATACGCTCGGATATCCCCTTCTGGTCCAAATAATTGTTTGAATTGTTCTACCAGTCTCGCTTTCATTCTTCTTCTCCTTTTATTTTAATATTTTTGTTTTAAAACACCTTATTTGTTATTTATTATATCACATTTTCCTATACTGTAAAGCTTTAATAACTCAATTTTAGAACAATATCCTGCGGATAATCTCCAAAGCAGTCCCCAAATATATTGATTCCGCCCTTGTGTGCTGCATCCTCCTTAATTCCGATCTTCACCGAAATATAATCCTTGTCAGAAATGTTGTATTTTTCCAGTCCGGCATCAGAAAGCTTTTCACCGTCCAGAAAGCTTCCGTCCTTTTTCACACACCAGTTCTTTAACATGCCATATTGGGTCTTATCGGATGACCACCATGCCGGATTCAGTTTCCCGCGTCTTCCGCCGAAATCACTCGGACTTTCCCATGTGCCAACCTCAACGTCATTGATCCACAGTGTGATATCAGAAGGCCAGTCCATATTATACTCATGGTCTTCCGAGCATATTTCCGCAGACACCTCTACTTTCCTGAGCGTTTTCTTTTTTAATGTCACATTCGGAAAACGGTATTCCAAATATCCATTTCCAAACCAAATAAGCTTGGCATTCATCCTTGCCGGATTATAAAATACCGAAGCCTCATCTTCCACATCAATATACCCGTCCTGAGACACCATTCCGCAAGTCGGCTCCACATGGTAATCCACATAATTTCCGATCGGCATATGGATCTCATCGATTTCTCCTTCTGTCTCCTGCTGTAAGTCAATAAAAATTCCATCTACTTTCTTTCTGCAGATTTTCATAGACCCTCTGACGGCTGCCCGAAGTTCTGTCTCAATCAAGCCGGCTTCCTCAAGAACCCGAACATGCAGCGCAGCAGAGGATGCTGGTATCTGTAAACATTCGGCAATTTCATTTACATTATAAGCTCTTTCTTCTAGTTCACTCAAAATCTGGAGTCTCAATTCCGATGACAATGCTTTTCCAATTAATGCAAGCTGTTCTTTTTGGCTCAAATTATATTTTTCCGTTCTATCCATCTTTTTTTCCTCTTTAATGCACTATATTTATTATTTTATACCAAAAATCTTGTTATATTTATTTTAACTTTTCTAGTGACCATCGTCAATTATAAATGTTATAATATCTCCAAGAACAAAAGACAGGTGATGCAAATGTACATTTTTATTGTAAATCCACACGCTCGTTCCGGTCTCGGACATGTCGTGTGGGACGAATTAGAATCTATTTTAAAAAAACGAAAAGTACCTTATAAAGCGTATTTTACAAAATATCAAAAACATGCGACCGAGATTACCCGCAAAGTCACCTCTGGTGATGGTCCTTCCACTTTGGTTGTGCTCGGCGGAGATGGTACGATAAACGAAGTGGTAAACGGAATCCAAGATTACGAAAAGGTGATCTTGGGGTATATTCCAATTGGTTCAAGCAACGATTTCGCCAGAAGCCTGAATATCCCATCTTCACCCAAAGAGGCTTTGGAGCTTATTCTGGCGGCACATGACACCCGCTCGATAAATATCGGACGATTACAGTATCAAGACCGCTTGAAACACTTTGCCGTAAGTGCAGGTATTGGCTTTGACGCCGCTATCTGCCACGAGGCAGTCATTTCAAAATTGAAAGTTGTATTGAATAAGATCCACCTTGGAAAACTCACTTATGCCGGTATCTCCCTGCACCGTCTATTTCTGACAACACCTCAGGAAATGACAGTCACGCTGGATCATAAAGAAGAATTCACTTTTTCATCTGCATATTTTGTCTCAATTATGAATCACAAATACGAAGGCGGAGGGATCAAATTCTGTCCCGATGCACGCCCCGATGACGATTTGCTCGATGTAATTGTTGTTTCTGATCTTTCAAAATTAAAGATTCTCACCCTCCTTCCGACAGCATTTACCGGTTGGCATACGCATTTTAAAGGCGTCCACACCTATCAGTGCCGCCATGTAAACATTCACACAGAACGAGCATTGCCGGTTCACACAGACGGAGAACCTGTATTTTTACAAAAAAGCATTTCCGCCTCATGCGATTCTAAAATGCTTCAGGTTATCGTGCCACAAAGGAGGTAACTATGTTTTTTATTGTATTGCTATTTTTATTCTTATTCCTGTATTTGATTTCCATCTGTCCAAATCTTGCCAGACGCAAAATGATGGAACCATTTTTTCATACAGAATTCGCCCACCGCGGTCTGTTTTCAGATGCCCATGCCATTCCTGAAAATTCCATGAAATCTTTTCAGGAAGCAGTCAGACAGCATGTCGGCATCGAACTTGACGTCCATCTGACAAAAGATGAAAAAGTAATCGTTTTTCACGATGATACGCTCACAAGGATGTGTCAGATAGATTCCCTCATCGAAGAAACCTCTTATGAAGACTTGCAGAAACTTTACCTGAATCACACATCGGAAAGAATTCCGCTTCTCTCCGATGTGTTGTCGTACGTCAACGGTCGTGTGCCGCTTTTGATTGAATTAAAGCTTCCTACAAAGAGTACCAGACTCTGTCATGAAGTACACAAGCTTTTGAAAACTTATCAGGGAGCTTATTTGATTCAGTCTTTTAACACAATCGGGATTTTCTGGTTTCGAAAAAATGCCCCGCATATTCTGCGTGGTCAGCTATCCTCGAATCTGACAAGGACACGAAAGAACGAGCCTTGGTTTGCCTGCTTTCTTGTCCGTTTTCTCCTTTTAAACGGTATTGCAAAACCCGATTTTATTTCTTATAAATTCAAAGATGTCTCCAACATCAGTCTCCGAATGATAAGAATTCTCTACCGCACACCGGTCGCAGTCTGGACACTTCGTACACCCGAATCATTTCTCCAGGCAAAACGGCAATACGATATGGTCATATTCGAAAAAAACTTTTAAAAATTCTAAAGATAGTATGAAGACTGTTGTTGCTCAATCTTTTTCATGCTATAATCATTTACATACTTTAATTCACTTTATGAAGGGATTTTGATAGCATGAAAAGCTTCCTACAAAAATACAGACATGCATGGGTTTTTCTTTACGGACTCATATACCTTCCTTGGTTTTTTTATCTGGAAAAACATGTGACAACAGATTTCCATATTATCCATACCAATCTCGATGAAAAGATACCATTTTTAGAGATATTTATCATTCCTTACGGAGTGTGGTTTTTATTCATCGCAGTGACTGTCGGATACTTCTTTTTCACAGATAAGACTGATTTTTATAAGCTTTCAGCCTTTCTCTGTATTGGAATGACGATTTTTTTGATATTTTCAACTATTTATCCAAATGGGCAGATTTTGCGTCTGACAACATTTGAGCACGACAATATTTTTGTCGATTTAGTAAAGCAATTATACCGTGCTGATACACCGACGAATATTTTCCCAAGCCTGCACGTGTATAATTCTATCGGCGCCTGCATTGCAATTATGCATAGCCAGAGATTAAAAGAATATCGATGGATTCAATACGCCTCGCTTGTACTTGGCGGTCTCATCATCTTATCTACCATGTTTTTAAAGCAACACTCTGTGATCGACGTGGTAGGTGCCGGTGCAATGGCTGTAATCTGTTATCAGTTCGTATATGTGGCTGCATTCAAAAAACAGCCGGCCGTATCCAGACAAACAATTTAGGGGGCTGTCGGTTAATGCCAATTTTTAGGCTCTAAATCTTAAAATACGAAT
>MJGMH1__coassemble_1913_pt1 | contig 50711 bp, 55 predicted proteins | sample MJGMH1__metabat2_high_PE_009 | metagenome-assembled genome bin MJGMH1 | reverse complement strand
CTTATACATTATACACTATTTCTGACAAAATGAGAAGTTTCCTATAAAGCAAAAAGAGGGAGCACTATTGTGCTCCCTTAACTACAATCTATGTAGCTGTTTATTTAGTGTTTTTTCTTCTTCTTGCAAAGAATGCCGCTACGACCACAAGAACTGCTGCTAGCCCTGCAACTGTCCATGCAATTGGAGATGTTGCATCACCAGTCTTAACAACATTGTCTTTACCTGTCAATGGATTTTTTGGTGTCTTCGAAGAATCTTTCAATTCAGCATTCATCTTAGCTGTAATATCGATTAATTTTTCTAATGCACTGTCTACTTCTTTCTGTGTTGCATTTCCATCAGCTAATACTGCTTTCGCTGTAGCAAGTGCTTCCTGATATGCTTTCCAGTTTGCTTTTGAATGATTTGCTTCTTTGTAGTAAGCAACACATTCATCATAGAACTTCTGAAGTTTCGACTTATCTGCTTTTGTTGTCTCGTCAGTTGCTTTCACAAGACCTGCATGTGCAGCTGTTAATCTTGCTACCGCCTGATTAATTTCACCCTGACTTGCATTTTCTTTTGCTGCAACTGCTTTTGCATTTTTCAATGCATCTGCAAATGTTTTCCAGCTCTCTGCTGTATACTCTTTTGCATTCAATCCACTGTACTGTGCGATCAAATCATTTAATGCTGTTTTATCACCTGCTTCTGGTTTTTCTACTGCTACCAAACCTTCAATTGCTTCTTCCAAATTCGCAATCGCAAGAAGCACATCATAATCTGTCGCAGCTTCATCAGCGTCAACTTTCTCTGCCTCTTTAATCTTGTCTAATAATACTTTATATGTATCTGGAGTGTAGTCTTCTGCGCTTAAGTCTTTTGCTGCTTTAATTGCTTCTTTTAAGCCTGTTTTATCAACTTCAAATTCTACTTCCTGTTTTGTACCCATCAAACGAATTTCTGCTGCTGCCGAGAACTTGTTTGGAATATCCCCTAATGTAGCTGTTGGTTTGATTTTAACATTTGTTACATTCTCAACGTCTTCAAATGTAACTACCTGCCATCCGCTTCCGCCAAAGCTTGCGTCTGCTACTTTTACATATCCTTCCGCATCTGTTTCTTTCGCATTATTGGCTGCATCTGTTGTCTTCACCCATATTTGCGCTTCTTTGATTACACCATTTTTCGCAGATCTCTGCTGAAGTCTCACTCCACCTACTGTCGTTGGTTCAGCAGTTGCAATATCAATCCAATGATTTTCAAATGGATCTACCTGTGGAGAATATGCTGTATGCCAAATTGTATTCTCATTACTATCTAATACATATTTAGCTAGACCTTCCCCATCAACTCCCTGCTGTTCACTTCCTGCTGTAGCAATCATACCTTCTGTTGAAATGTCTCTTGAGGCATCTGTTGCATCAAGACCCTTTGAGTTATCCATTGTAACCATTGCACCTTTTAATGCATAGTAGGCTTTTTCGATATCTTCCGGTGTAGAGTTATCTTTATCAAGAGCAACTCGTGCCTTTGCAAGCTCTTTCTGGAAGTTATTCCATACTTCTGGTGTATAGTCTGCTTCGTTATATTTACCTTCTGCTTCTTTAAGTAATCCTTTCAAAGTGTCTTCTGTTACATCTTCCTCCACTCTTTCGATTACAAGATTATCAAGAACAAGCTCTTTGTATCCACCAAAGTTCTGTGCACTTCCTGTTGCTCCCTGAAGATTTGGTGCTTTATCTGTAGAATAGATACCAAACCATGTCTGTCCTGTAGAATCACCTGTGATCTGAGTCGTATAGTGACCATCAGCATCTTTGCCCATTGCCATTGGAAGTTCTTCAAGTTGTACATTACCATTGTACTCACCGATTCCCACTGCTGCTGCATAGATTCCTTCGCTACCAGCCTGATAATCAAAGCTTACTTTATATGTCACACCTGGCTCAAAACGGAAGTTCTGTGGAATTGTCTGGTATGCCAATGTTGATCTCTGTGTCAATCCGTTGATCTTCACTGACCAGTCACCGCCAAGAACATCGTCCATCTTCTTCACATCCCAGCCTGCCTGTGTATACTTGTCATGTCTCTCAGAAAGGTGAATTCTGTTATCTTCTACACCTTCGATTCCAGATACTACAAATGGGTAAAGTCCCTGTACGCTCTTCTCGAAATCCTGCTCAAATTTTACAACCTGACCTTTATCGTTTGTTGTAATGTTCTTAGAATCATTTTCAACGATACGGATATCATCAAAGTAAGAAGAACCTTCCCCGTCTGCACGGGAAATTGTAAGTGTTACTTTTCCTGATTCCGGTGCTGTAAAGAACACATACATGTTCTGGAAGTAGCTGTTTCCATCTACTGTGGAACTGTTTGTGTTATGTGTGTATGCTTTTACATAGTTCTTTGCAATGGAACGTGTTGTGTAATTAGATCCGAGGACTTTGTCTCCTGACTTGATTTCAACAGATGCCTTTGCATCACTTCTGTTATCCACACCTACTAAAACTGCATACTGTTTTCTAGCTTCTAAATCTGTCAGTTCCTGTGTCATAGAAACTTTTCCGTCCAATTTCATCATTGGATTACTGTGCTGACTCTTTGCAATCTCAGCTGTTCCTTCGCCCTCTTTTTTCCACATATTAAGGCTACCACTGTTGAATCCTGCATCTACGATGTGCATTCCTTCACTCCAGGTTACCTCAATGTTTCCTTCTTCACCTTTACATACTACATATGGAACTTCTGATTCTGCATCTAATGTAATCTTTCCACCAACAACTTTTACAGTCTTCTCATCTGTCTTTCCAAGATCTGTCAGTTTGTATACTTTTACATCCTTCAGACCTGCCCAGCTATCTGGAAGTTCCCACTCAGTTGTTCCACCTTGTGTATTCCAATGGTACAGTTTTTCATCTTCTGATTTTACTTTTTCGCCTGTCTGCGCATCCCAGATCCACGGTAACAGATATGTCTCTGTTCCTTTTTTCTTACCATTACGGATATCATCGTCTGTTCTGTCACCTTGTGATACTGCACCTTTCGCAATGACTTTTCCATCCAAAGTCATTGTTCTGTCTCTGTATGCAGCACTGCTTGGATCATTTGATCCTCTTTCCAGAACTAATGTAGAACCATCGTCATCTTTCAATGTGATTTCCATTTCCGGTGTCCAATTTTGTGCTCCACCTACAGTAACCGGTTCTCCATCTACCCAGTCTACCACTTCATAGTGCTGGATAAATTTTGTTGTCAAGTCATGTGTATAAAGGTTGGTAATATACGCATCGTAGTCGTTACGTCCCTGCCATCCTTCAAAATCTTTCATGTTATATCCACCAAGAAGAGGAGCAACTGCAGCACCTCCGTATGCCGGATAATCTCCTATCCATGAATCTTTCTGGTGGTTACGCAAGAAACGCATTACATCACTGTTTTCACCTTTTGCGTCTTTTCCGCCGTATGTAAGGTCTGTTGCCCAATGCTGGAATGTAGAGTCATATTCGTTAGCCCCACCCCATTCGTTGGACATACGCCATCCGTTATCGTTGATCTCTTTTGACAGCTTACGTGTCTGCTGAGAGTCATCGTTCGGGCTACCTGTGTTATTTCCCCAGATATCTACATAGATGAAGTCAAGCATATCTTTTCCATCTCCACCAAGAATTTTGTGGAGTTCATCAAAACGAGCTTCTCTCTCACCTGTTGCAAGGTCGTAGATGCTATCAAGTCCGATTCCCTGATCGATCCAGTTCCATCCATAACGGAGACTTCCGTCTGCATTACGACGAACATTGTCATCTTTGAATGCTTTTGCTTCCGGATACATCTCACCTGCATTGACATGGATACCAAATCTTGCGCCGTAATCAGCACCTTTTTCCATCAAAGTCTTCATGTCTTCCGGTCCACCGATTCTCTTACCGATGTCTGCATAGTCAGGATGTGCAGAGTCATGTCCTTCATTTGCATATCCTTTCAACAACACAGATTGCCCAAGACCATCTGTGTGCATTGCCACACGTTTTACGTTATCCAATGTTGTTAAGAATGGATTCTGTGCATGAGAACCAAAGTTCATTGCGATACGATATGCAACTAATTCCGGAACTTCCTCACTCTTGAATGGGTTATTCATAATATCACGGAATGCAATGGCACCATCCTGCCAGTCAATATCTTTATCTTCGTTGATATCACCTGTAATCGTAACTTTCATCTTTGGATTTTCTGTCTCTTCTAATACCCATGTACGGTTGTGAGAGTCTGTCATTACTCTGTGCCAATACCATGCAGAACTTCCAAGTCCCATAGATACATATCCATCTTTTTGTTCCGATGTAGACATAACTCTTGTATTGCTAGAACCACCTGAAGAACTTGCTCCAGCATTACGTCCTTCATACTCTGAGTTACTCCAAAGACCGGCACTCATCTCATCATTGGAAACAAACGCATACATATAATCTCTGTTACGAATTTCTGTGTCGGCTGTCACTTCCACATACTCGTCACCGCTTACCTGTGTCTTTGTAGACATCGCAGTTCCCATCAAATTCGCATTTTCCTGTTTACTGTTTACAGATACAAGGCTGTGGTTTGGAATCTCGATCGTCTGGATCGGATGTCCTAATTTTCCTTCTGCTACTTCTTTTCCTGGAGCAGCTTCATCCAATTTGTTCTCAACTTTTGTGATCTCAAATGCAACTGTGTTATCTTTTGCAACTAACTCTGCTGTGATCACTGCGTCAATGTTCTTTGCTTCATCTTTTACAGTCATTACATAAGTTGCTTTTTTACCTTCAAATGTTGCTTTTACATCATCTTTAGATAGTTTTACATCTGTTCCATTGATACGGATTGTATCAAGCTTGTAACTCTGACCTTCAAAAACTTTTCCTTTCAGGTCTCCCTTTTTCATCTGATACTTTACGACATTTGGGAAATCTTTTGCCACATAGACATCCATGTCATCTGTAGACAGTATTTCTGCTTCCTCCGTCTCTGCAATTTTCTCAAGTTTGATATCTTCTACGGATACTTCTTTATCCTTTACTATAATTTCTTTTGTAATTGTGTAATATCCGCCTTTTTTCACACTCAGCTCGTATGTTCCAGCTGTCAGATTTAAAGAATAGCTACCATCTTTTCCTGTTTTTGCTGTCTGATCTCCCGCTGTGACCGTTGCTCCCTCTAAAGCTTTTCCATCTGCGTCTGTTACTTTTCCAGTTACAGCATATTTTGCAGCTTCTTTTTGTCCTGTATAGTGGATGTCTTTAACAAGTACATCAGTTCCCATATCTCCCCACGAACCGGCTTTGATTGCAATTTTATTTCCCAAAGACCCTGCAATACCTGAAAAATCTTCTTTATCAAATACAACCTTATCGTTTAATGTAAAAGTCATCTTATGGTCTGCTGTCCAATCAATGCGTACTTTTACTTCCTCGCCCTTTTTCGGTGCTGCTTTTCTTGTTCCCTGAAAATAAGCTCCATCTCCATTCTGATACTTCTGCCAGAACCAACCGCCATTGTCATATCCCACATACATACCATTCTTATCTGTATTGTATCCAAGATAGATACCAAATCTGTCGCTGTCGTTTTGGTTCGAGTTTGCATTATTTGATTTCAATGTGAATGAAAAATACCCTTCTTTGCTGAAATCAAATGTGTTTGGATTCACAACCATCTGCGGATTTGTCCCCGGATTATTTCTGTTGCCCGGAGCAGATTTAATATGTAACCATCCATTTTCTACTGCGATTGTATCACCATCCGCTTTGTTTTCCTGAGTCCACTTATCATTGATTCCATCTTCCGAAGCAGCTGTCTCTTCTGTCTTTTCTTCTGCAACTACAGCGTCTTCTGCTGATACAATCTGAAGATTCGACGGAAGCATTGTACCTGTCATAGATGCAACCATAGCCAGACTCAATAGTCTTAAGACCATTTTCTTCTTCATATTTTACCTCCTATTTTTCGATTAGTCGTTTTGACAACCAAATCTACTTACTTTCATTTCAGATTATACCAAATAACTAATTTTTATCAATATCCTTTTTGCATTTGTGGTTTTTTGTACAAAAAAATATATATATTGTGCAAACAAAACCCTTAGTTCTTTTACAAAATGCCATACTCCTCCATCAATACATCAATAGATAACAGATAGCCTTCTTTCTGCATCAATACATCAATAGATAACAGATAGCCTTCTTTCTGCATTTCTTTTTTTGTATTTTCTATACAAAAAAAACTGCTGCCCCGCAAATAATATTTGCGAAAGCAACAGTTTCTTTACTTAATAAATTACTCCTGAACGTATGGCATTAAAGCAATATGTCTTGCTCTCTTGATTGCTACTGTAAGAGCTCTCTGATGTTTTGCACAGTTTCCTGTGATTCTTCTTGGAAGAATTTTTCCTCTTTCAGAAACATATTTTCTTAATTTAGCCACATCTTTGTAATCGATTTCGTTATTTTCTTTTCCACAGAATACACAAACTTTTTTTCTTCTGCGTCCGCCTCTTCTCTTCATTGGAGAATCTGCTTTATTACCTTTATCGTAAGCCATTGTCAATACCTCCTATTTTACTCATCGAATACGACTGTTAAAATTTACTACACAATCAATATCGTCTAGCTGAATGGTAATTCCTCATCAATTCCGTCTGGAATATTCATGAATCCATCTCCAATGTCTGCACTTGGTGATGGACTAGGACTTGCCTGGTATCCACTGTTTGATGCGCTGGCTGCTTTGCTCTCTGCAAATTCCTGTTCCTCAACAACAACATCTGTTGTGTAAACTCTCACGCCGTCTTTGTTCGTATAGCTTCCCGTCTGAATACGACCGGTTACCGCAATCTTCACTCCCTGACGCAAATACTTCTCTGCAAATTCTGCCGCTCTCCCGAAAGATACACAGTTGATAAAATCTGCTGTTGCATCTCCATCGCGTTTAAAACGGCGGTCAACTGCCAATGTATATCTGGCAACTGCATTTGCACTCTCGCCCTGCGAATATCTAACTTCTGGATCTCTTGTTAAACGTCCCATTAAAATTACTTTATTCATACGATTTCCTCTCTTCTCTTATGCTTCCTGTCTAACGCATAAATATCTGAGTACATTATCCATGATACGAAGTCTTGCTTCCATCTCAGCTGGAACTGTAGCATCAGATTCGAAGTGGATGAAGTAGTAATATCCTTCTTTCATCTTCTGAATTTCGTAAGCTAATCTTTTCTTACCCCATTCATCAACGTCAGTTACGTTACCACCGAAACGAGCGATCAATTCTTTCACTTTTTCGATTGTAGCTGTTCTAGCGTCGTCTTCGATTTTTGCATTGACAACAACTGCTAATTCATATTTGTTCATGTCACTTGCACCTCCTTATGGTCTCTGGCTCCTGAATGTCTCAGGAACAAGGAATAAAATAATATATCACAATTTGGCATTTTACCACATTTTCAAGCTCGGCGCAAGCACTTTATTATTTTTTCTTTAATTCTCTTGTATTCTTTTCTACAAGCTTTCTCGCAATCATGATCTGATGTCCGCATCCTATACATTTGAGACGAAAATCAGCACCGACTCTTAATATCTCCCACTCAAAGCTTCCGCATGGATGCTTTTTTTTCAGCCTCACAACATCGCCAACTTCATACATATCAGCCATATTCTGCCCCTTCCTATTTTACCGCTTCTTCTTTAATCATCACGCCGTGTACCAAAAAACGTTCATCATCTCTGACATTAGTACACGTTGACAGACTGACAATCTTAGACGCCGTCGTCACCTCAGCACTTGTCGGGTATGCCGACTGCTGCTTTATGTAATCGATATAAGTCTGAAACGCCGCATCGTCTGCATATTCCATAATATAGCTGTCGGAAGTATCTTTTACTACGCCTGCTGAAAAAATCTCATATGTTCTTACTTTTCCGTCCGGTGTATATATGTAAAAATATGGATGTTCTTTGTAAAAACTGTCATCTTTATATTTCAACAACTGCGCAAACATGGAGCCATTCTTCATGTTATGTCCATAAATGAATGTATTTCTTCCCGAAAAATCTCCCGGATTATTCACATCCACAAACAGTGTTCCCAATTTATTTGTGTTAGCTTCAAATGTTCTTTTTAAGTATTCTTCATTATCTCTTCCCTGAACAACCGGATAATTGATCTCCGACGGTTCGTCAAACCGAATCCATCCCACCACATCAGAGTTCATTTCCAACAATTTTTCAAAATCAACGGAAAATGTCTCTTCTTTCGTGTCATCCTTCTTGTCTGTATTGATGACCAAATCCTGAATCTTTTGGTATTCTTTGTCCCCTTTATTGTACTCCGAAAAAATACCATATAATTTGTACGCCGAAACCGCAAATACTACAATTGCAATTACAAGGATGATATTCGAAACAATATTGCTTCCACCCTTTTTCTTCTTTCTTCCCCGATGATGTTTCTTTCTGTTTTCTTCCGCCATCTCTTTTTACTCCTTCTTGTTTAATGTACAAAAAGGTGAATGCAATACATTCACCCCTTTCACTCTTCTGTTTTAGCTCACTTTCAACTTGAACTTCTGAATCTCTTTTTCGCTGGACACTCGTTCTATCATTCCGCCAAGACTTCTAAGCTTTTCTTCAAACCTCTCATATCCTCTCTGAATGTAAACAATATCATCTACAATCGTAATTCCATCTGCCGCAAGTCCTGCGATGCAAAGCGCTGCACCTGCACGTAAATCCGGAGCACTTACTCTTGCTCCCGAAAATCTCTCAACACCTTCAATCGTTGCAGAATTTCCTTCAATCTTAGCTATCGCTCCCATACGAGCCAATTCATCTAAATATTTAAAACGATTTTCAAAAATACTCTCTGCAATAATACTTGTTCCCTCACAAAGTGCAAGCGTCACACCAATCTGTGGCTGCATATCTGTTGGGAATCCAGGATATGGAAGTGTCTTTACCTGTGTATGCTTCAAACGTGTCTTTGCAACTACACGCACTGCATCATCAAACTCCTCCACTTCGCATCCAATCTCTTCAAGCTTCGCAATCGTCGCTTCTAAATGCTTTGGAATTACATTCAAAACAGTCACATCACCTTTTGTCACTGCTGCCGCAAACATAAATGTTCCTGCCTCAATCTGGTCCGGAATAATCGAATATTCTGTCTTGTGAAGCTTTTCCACACCTTTAATCTTGATGACATCTGTTCCGGCACCTTTAATATTGGCTCCCATACTATTCAGGAAGTTCGCAACATCCACTACATGTGGTTCTTTCGCAACGTTCTCAAGAATCGTAATACCATCCGCCATCGCAGCAGCCATCATCACGTTGATCGTAGCTCCAACACTCACAACATCGAAATAAAGATGTGTTCCCTCTAGCTTCTCAGCCTCAGCAATAATCTTTCCATACTCAATTTCCACTCCGGCTCCCAAGGCTCTGAATCCTTTTAAATGCTGATCGATCGGTCTGCTTCCGATATTACACCCCCCCGGAAGTGCAACCTCTGCTCTTCTATATTTGCCAAGTAGTGCCCCTAACAAATAGTAAGACGCTCTAATCTTCTTAATATAATCATACTCAATACTGAAATCCTGCACACCTGCTCCATTAATCCGCACTGTATGGCGGTCTACTCGCTGAATGGTGGCTCCTATCCCTGCCATCGCTTCCAACAATACATTAATATCATTGACATCCGGTAAATTTTCTATCGTAACAGTCTCATCTGTCATAATTGCTGCCGCCAAAATAGCTAATGCTGCATTCTTTGCTCCGCCTATCTCTACTTCCCCTACTAACGGATTTCCACCCTTAATAATATACTGTTCCATTTCACACCTCAATTATCAGATTTCCATTCGATACTGAATCTTTTTCAGTCATATTTCTCCCAATATTATTTATACTTCTTTGCTATTATAACACAAAATGTATTTTTGTAAAATTATTTTTCCAAATTATAAATCGAAATAGGAGGTCTGTGCCTCCTATTCTTCAAATAACTCCAATACATTTCCTATTGTCTCTTCAATTGTTAGTCCATCCTCGCAAATCGTACAATCCGCATACTTTTCAAATAATCGAACCCTTTCTTCGTATAAATCTTTTAAAGTCTGCCCTTCTTTTAAGACAACTCCACGGCTTTTCGCATTTTGGATTCTTCTGTCTATTGTCTCATAGGATGCCTTTAAATATACAACTGTTCCTATTTCTTTGTAATGTTCCATTGCTTCTTCACAATACACAACACTGCCTCCTGGTGCAATCACCGCTTTTTCCACATCCAAGTCCCGATTGACCTGATTCTCTATTGCAAGAAATCCGTCATTTCCCTCTTGTGCAATGATCTCTTTAAGCAATCGGTTCTCCTGTTTCTGTATCAACAGGTCTGTATCCACAAACTCATATCCAAGCCGTTTGGCAACCACAACACCTACCGTACTTTTCCCGACAGCAGGCATTCCAATCAAAACAATATTTTTCATATGTATTTCTCCATTCCATCATTCTATCAAAAATAAAAATTTCTTCGGCATTTTCTATGGTCACATCTTCGTCTGAATAACTCCTGATACACCATAATCTGAATCATATCTCCTAACCAGTCCTCTTTCCGGCTTCTTCTGCTCCCCATACGTTCCTGTGCTTCCATCTGCATTCCTTCCGGCTCTATCCCGTCCAGCTCTTTCACTCTATCGTAAATCCTTCTGCACATCATCCGCATCTGCAGCTGATCCGGATATTCATCATAGACAACGCTGCCTTCATATGCCATCCTGTCACACTCATCTTCCACATAAGGTAGCAACTTCTTTGCCGTCTCCGGATACATACTTTTCATATACTCAAAATCACGCTGTTCTATTCTCTCATCATCATATTGTAAGGGCATTGGATATGCCATATAATACGGTAATCGATAATCCACAGACCTACACTTCCATTTCTATATACAATCTAGTATATAGTATGTCAAAATATTTGATATGTGCTACTCTTTGAGTGGGATTCCTCTTCCATCCGTATTGATACTTCCTGTCAAAATGAGGATTCCCTCTATAAATCCCCATATCCCTGAGATGATACTTCCGATTCCACAAGTCGCCACTGTCAGAACGAGTTGAATGACCGCTTTTGTTGTATATCCCAGATAAAAATTATGCACACCTAATGATCCAAGAAAAATCCCCAGCAACCCTCCTGCCAGTTTTGATTTCTGTTCCACCATAGGTCTTTGATGCATCAGACTCGCGCCGCACATCGTACAATATGTCATACCGACATTGGTAGCATTTCCACAATTGGGGCAATGGTTATCCCCAGTCCCATTCGAAAATCCACAGTTTATACACACTGCCGCATTCGGATCAATCGGTTTTCCACAATTTCTGCAAAACATATTCTCTTCCTCCTTATACTCTACAATTCTATCTTTTGTTTTTTTACTGTAATTTTACAATTTTTCTTATAAAAAGCAATGCCATAGCATAATACTTCGCGGTATCCATCGCGCAAAAATTCAATACACTCCAGGGATTATATACTTCCGTCCGTCCAAATACATATCCATCATACCATTTTTTCACTACATCTGCAAAATCACTTCTATCATAAAACGCAAGCATCTCATCTACTTCTTTTTGTGTAAAGCCAAAATGCTCTGAATACATTGGATTGGTAATGGAGATAATCTTCAAATTGTTCAATCCTGTAAAAATACTCTCTTTCGAGATTCGAAGACAACCTGTGATCACAGCAAACTCCAAGCTGTCATTCGTCTTCAGCACAGACTCAAAAAGAGATCTGATCAGCGGAATCATCTTCTCATAAAAGCCTCCAAAATAAGCGTTCTCCAGTGGGACATCATACTCATCGATCAGGATAATTACTTTTTCTCTATAACTTTTCGCCAGACAAGTTGATAGAAAACGCAATGCATCCAGATAATCTGCATCTGTTCCCTTAACATCACGTATTGCAAGAAAGCGTTCTTTTTCTTCTTCCGTCAATTTTCCAATTTTCAAAAGTTCTTCATGTCTGCCAAATTCCTCGGCAATCATTTTCTTCATCTGTATATAAGACAAGTCGAAATTCGTCTGCTTCATTGTTTTTAGTGAAATACTGATCACCGGATATCTCGATATGTGCTTTAAATATTTCTCCCCGGCCGCCATAATTTCCAACCCTTGAAAAAGCTTCCGTGCATCGCAGTAATCTTTTTCAAAAAAACACTGTAACATGTTAAGTCCCAGTGTCTTACCGAAACGCCTTGGTCTTGTAAACAAATTTACTTTTCCCCGCATATCCAAAAGTTCTTTTATCAACAACGTTTTGTCTACATAATAATACCCCTCTTGTATCATTTCCTTAAAATTATCCACTCCGATTGGAAACGGTTTAAATCCCACTTTCTCACTTCCCTTCCGCATTGTTATTTATTAATATTATAGCTTGTTATGTGCTCTTTTAGCAAGGAAAAAAGATGCCTGTAATCAAACAGACACCTTCTTATCTCTATTTCACTGCGTTTTGCCTTGCAATCGCTCGCTTTAATGCAGCTTCAGCTCTTGCAATGTCAATTCCTGTTTCCTTTTGCTCCAACCGTTCTCGAGCACGTGCTTCCGCTCTTTTCGCGCGTTCTACGTCAATCTCCTCGGGCCACTGTACGCCCTCGGCAAGCACTGTAATCTTCTCCTGCAAAATTTCTACAAAACCACCAAGTACAGCTACTTTTTTCACCTCTGTGCCCTTGTGTATCTTCATCACACAAGGCTCCAGAATTGTTGTCAGTGGAATATGGTTCTTGTAGACTCCCATCTCCCCACCTACGGATGTAAACTCCAAAAAGCTGCCTTCCCCTTCGTAGAACATCTCCTCCGGAGAAATAATTTTCAACTCAAACATGTTATTTTCTGCCATATACGCGCACCTCTACTTTACTCTGGCAAGTACATCGTCAATATTTCCTGCATTCAAGAAATAGCCTTCTGGAATATCATCGTGTTTTCCTTCCAGAATCTCCTTGAATCCCTGCACTGTCTCGCTAATCGGCACATAGCGCCCCTCAAGTCCTGTAAACTGTGTCGCAACAAAGAATGGCTGAGATAAAAATCTTTGTATCTTTCTCGCACGTGATACAGTGAGCTTATCTTCCTCTGAAAGCTCATCCATACCAAGCATTGCAATAATATCCTGTAATTCTTTATATTTCTGCAGCACTTCCTGTACACCACGCGCCACTTTATAATGCTCTTCTCCCACAATATTTGGATCGAGCATTCTGGACGAAGAATCAAGTGGGTCTACTGCCGGATAAATACCAAGTTCTGTGATTGCACGAGAAAGTACGACTTTCGCATCCAGATGGGCAAATGTCGTAGCCGGAGCCGGGTCAGTCAAGTCATCCGCAGGCACATAGACAGCCTGAACAGACGTGATTGATCCATTCTTTGTCGATGTGATGCGCTCCTGCAAAGCACCCATCTCCGTCTGCAGTGTCGGCTGATATCCTACCGCGGAAGGCATACGTCCCAAAAGTGCAGACACTTCCGAGCCTGCCTGTGTAAAACGAAAAATATTGTCGATAAACAAAAGTACGTCTTTTCCGCCCTTGTCACGGAAATATTCTGCCATCGTAAGACCTGTAAGCCCTACACGCATACGCGCTCCAGGCGGCTCATTCATCTGACCGAACACCATCGCAGTCTTATTGATTACCCCTGATTCCTGCATCTCATAATAGAGGTCATTTCCCTCTCTTGTACGCTCTCCAACACCTGTGAATACAGAATATCCACCGTGTTCTGTTGCAATATTTGTGATCAGCTCCTGAATCAATACGGTTTTCCCAACACCTGCTCCACCGAACAGACCAATCTTTCCACCCTTTTGATACGGGCAGAGAAGATCTACGACTTTGATACCCGTCTCAAGCATCTCCGCCTCAGTTGCCTGTTCTTCAAACGAAGGAGCCTTTCTGTGAATCGGCTCATACTCAACATCTGTCGGAGCCGGTTTCTCATCAATCGGTTCACCGAGAACATTAAAGATACGCCCCAGTGTGTTCTCTCCTACCGGCACGGAAATCGCAGCCCCTGTGGCAACCGCTTCCATCCCCCGGACTAAACCGTCTGTCGGTCCCATAGCGATACATCTCACCAGATCATCTCCCAGATGCTGTGCAACCTCCACCACAAGTCTAGTGTTATCCTGTCTTGTGATCTCAATCGCTTCGTTAATCTCCGGAAGATGTCCGTCTGCATATTTGATATCTAAGACCGCACCGATAATCTGAGTGATTTTTCCTATATTTTTTTCTGCCATTTTTTCACTCCTCTATCCGATAGCTTCCGCTCCGGCTATAATTTCTGTTAATTCCTGTGTGATCGCTCCCTGACGGGCACGATTATATTTTAATTCCAAATCATCAATAATCTCTTCTGCATTGTTTGTTGCAGAATCCATTGCCTGCATACGGGCACCATTCTCGCTTGCAATCGCCTCCACAAAAGCACCGTACAAAATACTTGTCATATATTTCGGAACGAGAAGACCAATCGCCTCCTCTTCATTCGGCTCAAAATTCATCAATGCTGACTCTTTCTTTTCTTCTGCAGGCACAGCTTCTGTGCTCACCGGAAGCAATTTCATCAGCTTCGGAATATGACTGACCGTATTTTTAAACTCTGTATACGCCACATAGATTTCTCCGATTTCTCCTTTTGAGAAATCATCAAGCAGCCGCTCTCCGATCCGGCGTGCATCTGCATACGTCGGTTCGTCAATGACATCCGAGTAATCCTCTGCAATTTGATATCCTTTTCTTGCAAGACTTTCCACACCTTTTCTGCCGGCTGTGTAGAGCCGGATATGTTCCTTTTCTATCCCGCTTTCCACAATTAGCCTTGCAATATTTGCATTGTATCCGCCTGCAAGACCACGGTTCGAGGTCACTGCCACAACCGCAACATTTTGGGAATCACTTTTTTGCAAATACGGATGCTCTATATTGCCCGCCTTCGCAAGCATGGAAGTCACTGTCTGATACATATATTCAAAATACGCCTTCGAGTTCTCTGCACGCATTCTCGCTTTTTGCAGCTTTACAGTCGAGACAAGCTTCATGGCTTTGGTAATCTGCTGCGTACTTTGAATGCTTCCGCGGCGTCTTTTTATCTCTCTCATGGATGCCATGATCGTCTTCCTCCTTTTTTACTGATGTGTGAACTGTAACTTGAACTCTTCAATCGCTTTTACAAGTACAGCTTCATTTTCTTCTGTGATAACCTTTTCCGTCTTAATTGATTCCGGAATCTCCGGATATTTTGTCTGGATAAATTCAAACAGTTCTGTCTCAAAACGTAAAATATCTTCCACTGCAATGTCAAGCAGATGTTTTCTCGTCGCCGCATAGATGATGATTATCTGATACTCTACCGGCATTGGTTTGTACTGTGGCTGTTTTAATACTTCTTTGATTCGTACTCCCTGTGCAAGTCGTTCTTTTGTATCTGCATCTAATTCAGATCCAAACTGTGCAAATGCCGCAAGCTCACGGTACTGTGCCAGGTCGATACGAATCGGTCCTGCAATCTTCTTCATTGCTTTGATCTGTGCAGATCCTCCTACACGCGACACAGAGATCCCAGGATTGACCGCCGGTCTGAAACCTGCGTTGAACATCTCTGTCTCAAGGAAAATCTGTCCGTCCGTGATCGAAATGACATTTGTAGGAATGTAAGCAGATACGTCACCCGCCTGTGTCTCGATGATCGGGAGCGCAGTTAATGAACCACCGCCTAATTTATCCGATAATCTGGCTGCTCGTTCCAATAATCTGGAGTGCAGATAAAATACATCTCCCGGATAAGCCTCACGTCCTGGCGGTCTGCGAAGAAGTAAGGAAAGGGTACGATAAGCTGTCGCATGTTTCGACAGGTCATCATATACAATCAATACATCCTCTCCGTTTTCCATCCATTCTTCTCCCATCGCACAACCTGAATATGGTGCGATGTACTGAAGCGGCGCAAGCTCACTTGCCGTTGATGCAACAACTGTGGTGTAATCCATCGCGCCGTATTCTTCAAATGTCTTTACAATATTTGCCACTGTTGATGCTTTCTGACCAATCGCAACGTAAATACATTTTACACCCTGTCCTTTCTGATTGATAATCGTGTCAATCGCAATCGCAGTCTTTCCGGTCTGTCTGTCCCCAATGATCAGCTCACGCTGTCCTCTTCCAATCGGAACCATAGAATCAATCGCTTTGATTCCGGTCTGAAGTGGCGTATCTACAGATTTACGCGCAATAACCCCAGAAGCGACTCTTTCTATCTGTCTGAAATTTGTCGCCTGAATTGGTCCTTTCCCATCAATCGGCTGTCCCAATGCGTTCACGACACGTCCAAGCATACAGTCTCCTACCGGAACCTCTACTACTCTTCCTGTCGTCTTTACCATATCTCCCTCGTTGATATTTCTCTGGTCACCTAAAAGAACTGCACCTACATTGTCTTCTTCTAAGTTCAGCACCATACCATACACTTCACCAGGGAACTCTAACAGCTCTCCCTGCATCGCATTTTCCAGTCCGTGGATACGTGCAATACCATCGGCTACCTGAATAACCGTTCCCACATCCGATACTTCTAACTCCGATGCGTATCTTTTAATCTGTTCTTTAATGACAGAGCTGATTTCTTCTGGTCTTAAGTTCATGGAGCGAATCCACCTTCCTTCTGTTTTTATAGTTGAATTTTTCTTAGATTTTTCGACAGCTCATATAACTTTGTCCGAATACTGCTGTCAACAATGCGATCCCCGATCCGAATGACCATGCCGCCGATCAGTGACGCATCCACTTCATAATTCATCTCGAACTGCTCATAAGAGGTTGTCTTCAAAAGTTTTTGTTCTACTTTTTCTTTCTGCTCCTCGCTCAGTTCAATTGCCGTCACTACACGGGCACTTCCAATCTTCTTTTCTTCTTTCACAAGTCCGATAAAATATTCGAACACGGCACACATGTCTTTCGCATGTCCTTTTTTGATAAGAAGTGTCATCAGTCCGATGATCTCTTTTGGAATCTTTTGCAAAAATGTCTCCTCGACAATTTTTATTTTTTCTTCTTTTCCAATATTCGGATGATTCATCAGTTTGCCGAATTCTTCATTTGTCCGCAAACTATCCGCTACGCACACTGCCGCCTCAAAGAATTCGTCGATGCAATCTTCTTCACAGGCGACTGCAAACAATGCATCTCCATATGTCTTTGAAACTAACTTAGCCATGTATGATCACCCATCTCTTTCAATGTCTCATCTATAAGATTTTCTTGTACTTTTGTATCAATTGAAGCTGCTACCACTTTTCCCGCCATCAAAGATGCAATGGTAATCATTTCCTGTTTCATATCATCCAGTGCCCGTTTTTTCTCTAACTCGATCTGAGCATTGGCATGTTCTATAATACGGGCTGCCTCTTCTTTTGCTTCCGCAACGATCTTCGCTTCGTTCTGCATCGCTTTTTTGCGCGCAGCGCTTAAGAGTTCCTGCGCTTCTTTATCTACTTCTTTCAGCTTTCTGTCATACTCTTCTTTGTATGCGATTGCCTCCTGTTTTTCACGCTTTGCAGTTTCTTGATCATCCAGAACACGCTGTCTGCGCTTTTCGAGCAGACTTCTGACCGGATTAAATAACAGATACGACAAAATCGTAAATAAAAGCAACATACTCAAACCAAGCACAACCGCATCAAACAGAAACTGTGCGTCGAGTGTAAATAAACGATCCAAGGTTCAGCCTCCTTCCTTCTTGTTTTCTTTTTATTTCTTCTTACAATTTTCCTAACAATGGGTTTGCAAATAAAAGAATCAATGCAATAACCAAACTGTAAAGACCTGTTGTCTCCGCAACTGCCTGTCCCAACAACATCGTAGATGTGATATCTGATTTTGCACCCGGATTTCTTCCAACTGCCGATGCACCGTGTCCGGCTGCCACACCTTGTCCAATACCAGGTCCGATACCTGCGATCATCGCTAACCCCGCTCCAATTGCTGAACAAGCTAAAATTAATGCCTCGTTTGTAATTTGACTCATAATAAATTCCTCCTAAAATCATGTTCTAAATTTTGTTCTTAAATTAATCGGGTATTTTATCACTGACAAATACCATCGTCAACATACAGAATACATATGTCTGAATAGCCCCTGAAAAGACGTCAAAATAGGCGTGTAGAAAGCCGGGCCATATAATGGCAATCTGCGAAAGCAAACCATATAATAGCGCCATAATAACCGTTCCCGACAAGACGTTTCCAAAGAGACGAAGTGACAACGAAAACGGAACCGCAATCTCCCCAATCAAATTGATCGGGAATAAGAATGGCAGTGGTTTGAACAAGTTCGTGAACGCTCCGACTTTGTTGTACCTGATATTATTAAACTGTATCAGGAAAAATGTGATCACACCAAGCGGAAATGTAACTCCGTAATCGGCGGTCGGTGGTCTTAATCCCACAAGCCCTGAGAGATTGCTGAATAAAATAAACAAAAACAGAGTTCCAATATAATTTCTATAAGGAATGCCCTTTTTTCCCATACCACTTTTCACCATGCCATCCAGCATCTCTACGACGTATTCCACTGCATTTTGGAATCCTCCCGGCTTTCCGTCAGTGTCTTTTAACTTCAGCCTTGCAACAAATGCAAATATAATCAGTCCCAGACATACAATCAATATACTGACGTGCGTCGTTGTAAGGTATAGCTCCTGCCCAAACAGTTCAAACCTTAAAAGACTGTGTATCATAAAATCAGCCTCTTTTGCAGCAACTATCCCCAAAGCATCTCTCACAAAACCCCCTCCTTTACTTAGATTTTTTCAATTTTAAAAATAGTTTATGCATATACGGCTGTAAATACGCTGATATCTTTAATGCAATCAGCCCGACAAGCAGTGTAAGTGGATTTCCAAAATCAAAATAAAGCACACACCCCATCGCAATGATTACAACCGTCATACGAAACGCATAAGTCTTTCGAATGTGCTTTGGCGCACCCTCCTCTCCAAGATCCAATGCATCTTCAATGGAATGTTTCATGTGAACTGCCATACCAATTCCTATCACAATTCCACTCCACAATCCAGCTGCATTATACAAATCATTCTGAAATGCAATCAATATTATAATCTGTACAACCGCACCTAAAAAAATAATTCCGACAATCAATTCTGTCAACGTTTTATCTTTCTTCATTTTCCTCTTCCTTATCTTCCTGATCTTCATTCGCATGCCGGGCAAGCAAATAGACATTGCGTCCTCCTGCCAACACTCCTAATATGATAAACGGAATGGTAACCGGAATCCCCAATTTTTCTTCCAGCCAGTTCCCCAAAAATACACACATTAAAATGGGAACAATCATACTGATACCGAGCTGGCTAATCAATGCAAATGTTTTATGCACACTTTTCTTGTATTTCATAGTTCTACTCCAATCTTACAACATCCCGTCTCTTGTGTCTAGCAATTTGTCGCATTTTTCCAAAATTTGATTGTTAATCATTACACAAAACCAACAGTTTTCTATTATTTACATATTTTTTACGATCACACAATAAAAGAGGGGTGTTAATCCCACTCCAAACGGTGTAAACGCCCCTCTTTTGTCATATTCTGAAATCCATTTTGCCTCAATGCTTCGTATAATACAATCGCCACAGAATTCCCAAGATTCAAAGATCTGATATCTCCCACCATCGGAATTCGGATACTGTCCTCCTTGTGATGTATCAAAATCTCCTCTGGAATTCCTGCGCTCTCTTTTCCAAACATAATATAGCAGTCCGGCTCATAATTCACATCAGTATATACATTCGGTGCTTTTGTCGTTGCCATATAAATTTTTGCTCCTGGATTTTTCTCCATAAAATCCTGAAAATCAATATAGGTCGTCACATCCAGATCATCCCAATAATCCATTCCTGCACGCTTGATCGCCTTTTCATTCAGCCGAAATCCAAGCGGCTCAATCAGATGGAGACGTGTATTTGTAGCAACACAGGTTCTCCCGATATTTCCAGTATTCGCCGGAATCTCCGGCTCAAATAATACAATATTTAACATCTTTCGTTACCTTTCATTTCTTAGTCGGTCAATAAATCTGCCAAGACGACCTATCGCCTCTTTTAGATCTTCCAAGGAATATGCATACGAAATACGAAGAAAGCCTTCACCACAGTCCCCGAACGCAGTTCCCGGAACGACCGCCACCTTTTCTTCTTCCAATAATCTTGTCGCGAATTCTTCTGATGTCATCCCAAACTCTTTGATATTCGGAAAAATATAGAATGCGCCAAACGGCTCAAAGCATTCAAGCTTCATCCTCTTAAATTCATGCACAAGAAAACGTCTTCTCTGATTGTAAGACTCGCGCATCTCCTTTACTTCTTCATCACAGTTGCGAAGCGCTTCCACCGCCGCATACTGGCTGTTTGTCGGTGCACACATAATCGCAAACTGATGAATCTTTACCATCTGTTCGATAATATTGGCAGGACCGCATGCATAGCCAAGCCTCCAGCCGGTCATCGCATACCCCTTTGAAAATCCGTTAATCAGAATCGTGCGTTCTTTCATTCCTTCAAAACTTGCGATTGACACGTGTTCCCCTTTATAGCTGAGTTCTGAGTAAATCTCGTCTGAAATTACAAACAGATCATGTTTCTTCACAAGCTCCACAATCGGTTCCAAATCTTCTTTTGTCATAATAGAACCCGTTGGGTTATTTGGAAACGGCATAACAAGAATCTTTGTCTTCGGTGTAATAGCGGCTTCCAACTCCTCTGCTGTGAGCTTAAATTCATTCTTATGCTGCAGCGGAATCACGACCGGCACTCCATCTGCAAGAATTGTACAAGGCAGATACGAGACGTAACTCGGCTGTGGAATGAGAACCTCATCTCCCGGATCCAACATGGCACGCAGTGCGATGTCAATTCCTTCACTCCCCCCTACGGTTACGATCACTTCATCATTGTAATCATATTGTACACTCACTTTTCTATCTAAGTATTTACAAATTTCTATTTTTAATTCTTTTAGACCGGCATTCGATGTATAAAATGTACGCCCCTTTTCCAGCGTATAGATTCCTTCTTCCCGGATACGCCAAGGTGTATCAAAATCTGGTTCTCCTACTCCAAGGGAAATCGCATCCTTCATCTCATTGACCACATCAAAAAATTTACGAATTCCTGACGGCTGAATGCCAACCACCTTCTTTGATAATGGATTTCTCATTACGGTGTCACCAACATCCTTTCTGATTCTGCTTTTTTCACGAGTATTGTTCCATGATCCTTATATTTTTTCAAGATAAAATGTGTTGCCGTACTGATTACCGCCTCTACCGGAGAGAGTTTTTCCGATACGAACTGGGACACCTCTTTTAATGTCTTTCCATCCAGTGTCACTAAAAGATCATACCCTCCGGAAATCAAATATACCGCAGTTACTTCCGGATAATTATAAATACGCTCCGCGATTCTGTCAAATCCCTGATTTCTCTGCGGGGTCACTTTCACCTCGATAAGCGCGGTCACTTTTTCCATTCCTACTTTATCCCAGTCAATCAGCGTGTGATAACCGCAGATAATCTTTTCCTTCTCCATCTGCTCGATCTCGTTTGCCACAGTCACCTCATCTGTTCCAAGTAACACTGCCAGCTCGCCCAAATCTACACGGCTGTTTTTTTCGATATATTTTAAAATTGTTGTTCTCATAAACCCTCCTTAATTTGACTCATACATCTTTAATAATTCATCCGGTGCCGGTCTGTCAAGATATCTTTTCTCTTCGCCGCCCAAAATGACTCTCGCAGTCTCTACAGTCGTCCTTCCAAGAACGACCGCCTGTCTCCCTTCCTTTTGGAATTTCTCCACAAGCTTCTCGCCATCTTCTGCAAAGAGCAAAACACTTCCCGCCGATGTAAGCTGATACGGATTCAGATGAAAATATTCACAAATCTCCACCGTCTCCTGTCTGAGCGCCATCTTTTTCAAATCAACCTCAATCCCCACATCGGAACTTTCCGCCATCTCCCATAAAGCTGCCAAAATCCCACCTTCGATAATCTGGTGCATCGCCGATACTCCCATTTTTTTTGCAATCTGCAGCTCATCCACAGAGAACAGTTCTCCTTCCATCTCTCGAATCGGATTCAAAAATGCCGGGATAAACCGTCTTGACAATTCTTCTTCTTTTTCCCGCATCACGCGCAATGTTCCTTCCAGCGCGATCCAGTTTAGAAGCACAATATCCTGTTCTGGTCTCCCCATACAGCTTCTTAGAAGTTCTTCCTTCTTTACTACGCCCATACCATTCACATATACGATTGCCTGATTGATTGCGGGACTTATCTCCGCTTTGGCACATATAATCTGAATACCATGCGCGCTTCCCGCTCGTTCCACATACTCAATCATCGCTTTCAGACGAGATTCATACGCATACGGCGGAAGCATAATATGCACCGCTGCCCCTACAGGTACTGCACCCCGGGTTGCAAGATCATTTGCCACCTGCGCAAGTGCAAACACACCCAAATCTTTCTCGTTCCCATATAGAACGGTGGTAGAAGATAACACTTCCTCCCCTTCTCCTGCTTTTATCCCATAACACATCTCTTCTACAGACGGTGGAAACATCGATTCTTCTCTATGAAATTGCAACGGTTTTAAAAGCGAACGCTTTAACACGGTCTGGGATACTTTTCCTACCTTCATAACTTTCTCCTTACTCTGTCGGCGCTTCCGGCGGTGTCGCATTCTGTGCATTCTGTGCCTCCTCTTCCGCCTTTTTTGCAGCCTCCTCAATCTTTGCCTTCGCCTCAGCAATTGCATTGTTGATCTGCCCTTCATCCTGTGTGGCGATTGCCGCCTTTACAAGTGCAGAAGCCTCTGCATTATCTGATGCCGTTCCCACATTCACTGTGACTGGTGACGCACTGTATGTACTGTTGTTAAAAATATCTCGGCTCACTTCCTGTCCATTTTCATAGACAACCTTCCAAAGTCTCGCCGTCTTTCCCGTATGTCCAGAACCACTCTTTGTCATCACGCCAAGTGAATCTCCGGACTCGACGAATTTCTTTCCTGCCGGTGTTGTGCTCAACGTCTCACTGACAAACTCAATACTCCGGTTCGCATTTCTCGTCTCTTTTCCATAAATTGTAAATGTAAGATTTCCGCCCGATATATATCCTTCAATATAAATCGGTGTCTCTGTATTATTCTTGAATTTCAAATCCTTATAGTCACCTGCGATTGCCGCATCCATAGATGGCTTCACATAATCTACCAGCATGGAATGCGGCTGCCTCTGCGTCACCTCCAGTTCCGCAAGGATCACGGCATTATAAAGTGTTGTGGATACCTGGCAGATTCCACCGCCCATACTCTGTACAACTTTCCCATTCTCATAAGATCCGGCTTCTGTAAACCCATTCTCCGTGGTATAAGGCTCCATCGCTGCATTAGCAGAATACTCTTCTCCCGGCATCACCAAGGCCCCATTAATATGAGCAGTTCCGGATTCTATATTCTGCACTCTTCCGCCTCCGCTTCCGCAATATGTAGTAAATGTTCCAAGTGTATCCTGAATCGTCTCCAACTGCTCCCGAGTAACATCCGGTACATCTGAGACAGACACAAGATCCACAGATGCCTCTTTCTTATCCCATTTCTTATTCAAATATGTCTCAATGGCTTTTACTGAGGCTTCTGCATCAATCGTCTTTCCCTGAACTTCATCTGTAATGACAAATGCACCGTTCTCTCGTGTAATCGTCGCATTTGCCGCTACTTTTTCCAACGGCTGCGCTTTCTCTTCAAAAACTGCCTTCGCCTTCTCGCTGTCGATCTCATATATTGCAGAAATGACTTCTTTTCCTTTGTCAAGCTTTTTCACTTCGAAATACCGACTCCAGATACTTCCATCTTTTCCATAATCAAGTGCCTTTTCTACAAGTCCATCCACATCTTTTATCGTAAAACCAATCTCTCCTAGTGTCACTTGTACATTCTCTTCTTCTATATGAAGCGAAATACTCTGTTCTTGATATTTTTTGATCTTTGCTTCTACTGCCTTTTTTGCCTCTGCTTTTTTCATACCGGACACATCCACCGTCTCAACATAGACATTGTTATAAATCTCATTGTCCGCAGTACTCATCACCCGGCTACGAAATACAAAATAGACAATTCCGAACACAATAAGAATTGAAAACACAATAATTCCTGCTACTACAAGCAATCTTTGTTTCTCTTTTGCATTCATTTTTCGTTTTCTATCCTGTGTTGTTTTTTGCATAATCAATCCTCTCTACACTAAATATGGAATCACACTTGTCGCAACCATCGCTATAATAATAACCATGATCGTAATCGCCATGATTTTTCTTACTTTTTTATCATAAAAATTCATTATTCACACCTCGATTTTATACATTTCTTTACATTTTAAACTCTTTACCGTATTTTTGCAAGAAACATTGTTGAAATGTTATTCTGTCTCGACCTCAGTTACTGCCGCCTGATGTGTCAGCCTGCTTCTATTCTGATAATCAAACAAAATGAAGTTCTCTTTTTCTTCACATGTTCCAAGTACATCATAATGAAATTTTTCAATATGAGTCATTTTTCGCAACTGTCTTTTATCGTATGCTTCATATCCAATCAAATATTGATGCTCTTTTGATTCCGTCTCATAAAATGCATTCAGCCAGTCCTTTGACACTTCATGCTCTCCCGCAAATTCCGGTCGGTTTTTGACATTCTCGCGAAGATACAGATCAAATGTCAAAAGTTCTCTGTAAAGACTCTCTCGTTCTTTATGTTTTTCTCTGATAAATCCAAGTAAAATCTCATATCTTGTAATTCTGGAATGACTCATCAGGTGCAGTTCATGATTCTCATAATATCTGCCAAGTCCCTGATACAATACAAATGGTGATGCATACTCTTCTTCCAATTTTCGCAGGCAATAAGAAAACTGCCCGCTGTTATAGTAGACCTCCACCATCTCTTCCACGCTCTTTAACTGCATCATCTCTTCATACGACAGCCACTTTGTGTAGAGCACCTCATACGGCGGACGGCTCTTATATACAAGTCCATACCGTTCCTTCTGTGATTCCATATAGGAACCTTTCAGCACTTTCAAAAATCCAAGCTGAAGCTGTTCCGAGTGGAGCCGATACACATCATCAAAAGATTTTTGAAAACTCTCCATGTCTTCATACGGAAGTCCTGCGATCAAGTCCAGATGTTGATGCACATTTTCGCCCTGATTGATACGCTGCACAATACGTGCCACTTCCTCAAACCGCATCGTTCGCCGAATCTCACGAATCGTCTGTTCATTCGTAGACTGCACCCCGATTTCAAGCTGTATCAGTCCCGGACGCATCGACTCAATCAGCTTCAATTCTTCTTCATTCAGCAAATCTGCCGCCACTTCAAAATGAAAATTCGTGATTCCTTTGTCATGCTCCTTGATATATTTCCAAATTGCAATCGCATGCTTATGGTTACAGTTAAAAGTTCGATCCACAAACTTCACCTGCGGCACTTCCTCATCGATAAAAAACTGAAGTTCTTTTTCTACCAATTCAAATTTTCGAAAACGCAGACATTTGTCTATCGAAGAAAGGCAGTAACTGCAGGAAAACGGACACCCTCTGCTCGACTCATAGTAGATGATCTTATTCTTAAAATCTGCCATATCGTGATACACAAACGGAACTTCACTCAAATCCATAACTTCACGCCATGAATTCTGCAAAAATTGTCCCTCTTCTCCACGGTAGGCAATTCCTTTAATCTCCGAAAGCTTCACATCTTTTCCGTGATAATACTCCACCACTTCCAAAAATGTCTTTTCCCCCTCTCCGAAGATCACCCCTGTCACTTCCGGAAGACGTTCCAGCACATCTTTTGTATCGTAGGATACCTCTGGACCACCCACCCAAATTGGAACACTCGGGAATATCTTCCCAAGCTCCCGAATCAGTTCTTCCACATAAGACAGGTTCCATATATAGCAGGAAAAACATAAGACATCCGGTTTTTTCTTATATAAATCCATCAAAATATCGTCTATCTGCTGATTGATCGTATATTCTGCAATCTGTATCTCATCCTTATACTGCTGCGCGTACGCTCTCAGACTGTACACAGCCAGATTCGAGTGAATATATTTCGCATTAATCGCCGCCAAAACAATGTTCATAGCATATCTCTCCTTCTCTTTTTGTATCTGAAAATCAAATTTCCTGATATAGTAAAAATGCTATTGTATAGACAATCTCAAACTGTCCATACAATAGCATTTTTCTTTTCGTGCGTTACACTTCGAACTCGCTCCATGAACGTTACTTTTGCAGTTAACTCAGCCCAGGCACCCTCACGGCACCCGGAAGGTTCTGCTTAGTGCTGCTTCGTTCCCGACCTGACACGGTTCACAGATTCCCGTCGCGTGAGACCCAAACATCAACGCCACTTTCAAAAGGCAGCTCCACAAATAAAAGCCCTCCGTGTAACATCACCCCTACTATAGCGGATTGTAGGTACAAGGCACCGCTAACGCCCCGGCTGCACGAGTCTATATTATACTCTCCAGACAGTACATTTGTCAATGCTATTCATTGAAATCGATAAATTCTATCACTTCGTCCAAAAATAGTTTTCCATTCAGATGATCAATCTCATGACAAAAACACTTCGCAAGCTCTCCTTCGCCAACCATCTCAAACGCCTTCCCGTTTTCATCCAACGCCTGTATCGTCACGCACTGTGGTCTTATTGTCTTTCCGACACGCCCCGGAAAGCTTAAACACCCTTCTACACACTCCTGTGCTCCTTCTACCGCAACAATCTTCGGATTGATCAGTTTCAACAGTCCGTCGCCCATATCCTCTATCAGACATTTCACTTTCTCATCAATTACCGTAACTTCTTTGCATTGTTTTCTTAAAATCTCATCATCAAACATTCTAAGCTGTCTTACTGCCATCTTCCATCACCTCTTGCAAAAATCAGTCTTCGTTGCATATATATTATTATAGTACGCTTCTTTTTCAACTTCAACCAATAATTGTGTATACAATTCAGAATGTCATTTCGACTCCGCCTTTCGTTTTTCCCTCAACTCTTTAAAAAAATTCCTCATCAACGCACTGCATTCTTCTTCCAACACACCTATTTCCAATTCCACCTGGTGATTGAATTCTTCCATCTGTAGTAAATTCAGAATCGATCCCGCACATCCCGCTTTCGGATTCATACATCCTACAACAACCTTCTTCATTCTGGACTGTACAATGGCCCCCGAACACATCTGACACGGCTCCAATGTAACATACATTGTACAATCCTCAAGCCTCCAGTCGTCCATTTTCTTACTCGCCTTTTTGATTGCCATCATCTCCGCATGCGCAATCGTATTTTTGTCAATTGTTCTGCGATTATATCCACGTCCGATAATCTTATCTTCGTAAACGATCACGCATCCAATTGGAACCTCTCCAAGTGTATATGCTTTTTTTGCCTGCTTGATCGCCTCTTTCATATATTTTTCATCTTTGTTCATCATACACTCACCTTTTGTATCTTCCAACTTCAAACTCCCAAATAAAACTCGTTCTTAATTATACTGATTTCTTCTAAATCTGTCGACACCAATATCCAAAATCATCAAATGTATTCTTTTCTTCTACCGATAATTCAAGATCCGCATCCATAACACGATGAAATTGCGGAAACCCAAATGCTCTGGCTGCTGCTCGCTCTTTTTCATGATAAATTCCAGGCACACCAATCCAGCGGTTTTCCCCTTCCTCAATATACAGGAGATGGTGGTAATTATAAAATCCATGCAGCAAAAAACTATTGTTTGCCAAATGCCACTGTGTTCTCGGTAATCTTGCAAGATCCTGTCTTTGAATTTTCTCGTATGTTCTTGTCTTCGGTGGTATATACGCTTCTACCTCCTCCGTAAACTCCTGCTGTTCCACTAGTTTTTCCACATGCTCAATCAAACTCTCTCGCTCTTTCGTCTCTTCTGTCGTAAGTTCCAACGCCGTCTCTGCATTTCCTCTCATATCTTTTAATTCTTGTCTGTCCTCTAATGCATCTTCTGCCATTTCCTCTGATATCTCTTCCTCATTCTCCTCTTCTGTATCTTCTCTTCCCCCCTGCACTTCTCTGTGTTCAGTCACCATATGTTGTATATCCGCTGCTTCCTCTTTCCACATCGCAGCGTATGTTCTCCCAGAATTGTTTTGCAAAATCAGTCCCGCAAGCTCTTCAAACACTTCTTTTCCTCCTGCGTCCTGCGGCTCGAACTTTAAAATATAATTAATCACCGGAGCTACATCTTCGATTACTCCTTGCGGGATTCCTATACATTCCTCTCCTTGCGTATAAAACACAAATACACCCAATTTCTTTTCCTGTCCAAAATCAAGGTTCTTTCCATGTATCTGAATTGCACATTTATCCATTCGTTTTTCTAACTTTATAAAACCGACATTTCGGGTCCTGTTTCCATTTTCATACTCGTACAAATACCGGATGATCTGTTTCATAAATCTCATTCCTTTCTTACTTCTATAAGACACTTTATTCATCTTTCAAAAAGAAAAGAACCAAAAAGCGGCAGCATACCGCTGCCACTTTTCTATATGATTGCATTCATCTCCTGGTATAGTCTTTTCGCATAACTGTCTGTCATTCCACAGATATAGTCCGTCACAAGTAGAAGTCTTAAATACAATCTTTCCTGCTCGCTTTTCCCTTGCGCATGACAGTGGTATGCACTCTTATAGTTTTCCGAAATAAACGAAATAATTCGTTTATTGGTCTCACTCAACTCTGTATCCGTATCGTAATCAATTGCCGCCTTTACGAACTTGTCCAACAGAAAATCAAGCATCACAGCCTCCGACATCTCCATCTTATAAATAACCGATGTAGAGAACACATGTCGATATGCGATATCTCCCAAAAGATTCATCAGCTTTTCCCCATATGTCCCATGAAACAAATCATAGCAATATGTCCCACTCATAATTTTCTCATAGTTCGAAGTAAATCCATCCGTCGCACAATTGATCAAAAATCCCTGCATCTGCACAATCCAGTTCTTTACCGCATACTCCTCCGGATTTTTCACCTTTCGCCGCTGCCCGCTCGCATACTTTGCTTCCAATTTCTCCAACGCCTGAAAAGAATATTCATTTTCCTCATTTGCAAGAGAAACCAACTCCTCTTTCAACTGATGATAAGAAAGAAATCCTTTCACAAACGCATCTTCAATATCCGCCGTCTTATAAGCAATATCGTCTGCTGCTTCCAAAATATAGGTCAGAGGATGGCGCTTTCCGTTCGTTCCGGTGGTCTTAGCAATCTCCTCATAAAGTTCCTGATCCGCATAGTAATATCCAAGCTTTTTATCCTTGATATTTCCTGTTGTCGTATCGATTTCCAAAGAAGATACCGGATATTTCACGATTGTCCCAAGCAGGGCATACGTCAGATTCATCCCATACTCATCCACAAGATAGTGCAGTTTACTGACAAGTCTGAGCGCCTGTGCATTTCCTTCAAAATGGTAAAAATCTTCTCGCATCTGCTCATCCAACACTTGCTCAACACTCTGTCCACAAAATGTCACAACTGGAAGGTTCCTCTTAAACCAATCACGGATCACTGTCTCACCAAAATGTCCAAATGGCGGGTTCCCAATATCATGAATCAAACCCGCACACTGTAAAATATTGCAAATCTCCTCTTTCATCTTCGGCGTAAAATTCAAATCCTTTTGATATGCCAAAATCAATTCCCCAATATTTTGTCCCAAAGATTTTCCAAAAGAGGACACTTCCAAAGAATGTGTCAGCCTCGTCCGAATAAAATCACTTTTATCCAAAGGGAATACCTGTGTTTTGTCTTGAAGCCGCCGAAATGATGCACTCCCAATAATCCGGTGGTAATCCTTTTCAAACTCACTTCGTAGATCTGCTGTCTTATTTCCCCCTCCAAACTCTCTGTTCCTTCTGCTGGATAATAATTGATTCCACTTCATACTTTCACCCCTTTCCTTCACGCAAACTGTTTGCATTAATCCAGATAGATTGGCGGATCATAATCTTTTCCAAGCAGCGCCTTCTTCCGCTCCTGATACCCTAGAAATGCCCACTCCGTCATATCTGTCCATTTATGTTGTTCCTGATCATAAACTTGTACATAACCGATTCGCTTTGGATGCATACGCACACTGTTCGTCTGATATTCTTTTCCAGTATACGGATTAATTTCTCCAAGAATCGGTATTTCTGACTCTTTTACCTCTGCCACCTTCTTTGTATCTGGAGTCCGAAATTTCGGCTTTCTTATATATCCTCTGATTCCACTAAAACCACTCTTCTTTTCCTCCACTTTTTTTGGTATCTCTTTCATCGGTTCTACTACTGGCTCTAGCTGAAGTTCTTCACTCATTTTCACAAGCTCTCCAACAGTAATATCACGCTCTGTGACACGGTTCTCCGATTTAGTTTCCGATGGCTTTTGTGACGATTCTGCCGTGTTTTCTTTCCTCACTTCTCTCTCAGCCAGCTTTGGTTGTTCTTCCGTCACAATCGTCTCCACCTGTTCCATAATGCTCAACTGAAAAGAACATCCTAATATCTCTGCAATCATACGCATGTCCTGTTCCTGAAAATTATCTCTTTTTAACCGTTGTGTCATGTTCTGTCTAGACATATTCTTCCCGGTTCGTTTTTCAATCTGCTCTGCCAGCTCTTTGATCGTCATCCCCTTACGACTTAAGATAATTTTCACCTGTTCACCAAATGTCAGATTCTCCATGTCCGTTTCCTCCTTAGTAACTCTCTTCCAAATACTCTTCCAAAGTCATACCTGATTCCATAATTTTCTTTGCGTCTTCCTCACCCACATACCGATAATGCCAAGGCTCATATATAATTCCCGTTTCAGCGGTTTTCTCCGGTGGATAGCGCAGAATAAACCCATACTTATAACAATTTTCTTCTAGCCATTTTGCCTCTTTTGTCTCCGCCTGCTTTTCATCCAATTCCGAATATTGATTGGAAATCAAATCAAGTGCAAGTCCAAGCCCATGCTCACTTGTCCCTGGAAGTGCAACGCTCAATTTGGTATCCTCATATGCCTCCCAATAGTTCAACCCAGTATTCAGCCGTTCCTGTACAGAAAGGTTAAAAACTTGTGTCTGTTTTTCAATAGAGCGATACGCTGAACAGATAATAATGTTCATCCCTTCTGCCTCTGCAGCCTTCAGCATACTGTTGAGCGGCTCTGCAATTCTAGAATCCACACTATATCCTTTCGCTACCTCCGTGAGTTCCGGCACATATCCATCTTCCATCGGATGAGAAGAATTTACCAACACCATATTCCACGGCAACTCTTTCTCTTCCTCCTCATATTCCTGATGTACCCGCTCCAACTCTCTTTGAACTTCTTTCGTTTTTTGCCTCTCTTCCTTTCGCACCTCAGCTATTGTCTCTTTCGTCCGTTTTTCCATTTTTTTCTTCTGTCTCATACCACCAAATACATTCCCCGATATCAATCCAAGAACGAGACACCCTACACCGACAGCCATAAGCTGTCTCTTTGTTCTCCGTATTCGTTTTGCTTTTCTCTCCACCAAACTGCTATAATATCTCCACATTTTGGAACTTCGCATACCCTTCTCCTCTTTGTTTCTATAATTCAATCTTTTCTATCGTGTTTGAAAATTCACCGCAATTAGAACAAACCGCAATTTTACAAGGAATATCAGCAATTTCGTACTCCTTAAAATAATATTTCTGAGGAAATTCTTCTGGTTGTTTTATCAGATATGGATTCCCCTCTTTTGAAAACGCAATCTCAAACTGATCTAATCCTAATTTCATGCCAAGCCTAGTTGCTTTCATAAAACTTTCCTTCAGCACCCAGTAGCGATAAAACTCCTCTGCTCTTTCCTCTTCCGTATTCTGCTCCAAGATTCTTTGAAATTCGGACGTACAAAAAAAACGTCTGGCGACATCCAGCCTAACCTGTTTGACACCTTCGATATCGCACCCAAGATACGTCGCATTGCTTTCAATATCCGCAATGGAACAAAGTGCATAATGTCCTGAGTGAGACAGGTTAAAAACCAGATCTTCTGATATGTCATATGCTTCTCGCATCTGCTCATATAATATCCATACCCCTATGCTCAAAGCTTTTCCTTCCTGACATATAATCTTATCCGCCTTTTCCTTACGAAAATCTGGAACTTTTTTGTAGTATTGTAAATATTTTTCTTTCTTCAATAAAGATGTTACATCTGCAACCCATGTTCTAATCATATGTTCAACTTCCTTCATATGCTATAATACCATATGTTATTATTTTTTTTCCATAGAAATTTATTTATTTCTATACTAAAAAGGACAGATTTTTCTCTGCCCTCACTTCATAACCTTGTTTCGCAATTTTCCCCATATAAAAATCTGAAAGTACATATACGCCTTGTCAAATACAAACACCCCCGCCTGCGCTCCGATCAAGACAATCCAAAACATCTTTTCTACTGCTTCTTCTGCCAAAATCAAAGTCGGAAAAATAAGCAGCACCGGAATAAACATGGCATTAAAGATTATGTATTTTCCAATCCACACCGCAACTGTCTTTTTCTGAATCTTGGAACTTTGGGCAACCTTCTCCCAAAGGATCTCGCTCAACACCAAATAAATTCCCATTGCAAGAAATGTAATACAGTACAGACGATTCGGCGCCACAATCAGCCCCACCAGAAAACTTGCTGCCAAAAACGCTGCGCCTGCCTTGATTCCCCATTCCCGCAATACAATCCCGACACAGAATGCTGCCACTGCGATCAGGAACAGACTGCTTGTCTCAATCACTGCACTCAACACAAGTAAAATGACCGCAAATGCTGCGAGCACTCCTGTGAATGCCATTTTTTTCGCATTTACATGCATGAGCAAAGATCGCCTCCCATACATTCGCACAGTGTGTCTGCACACCATAAATCACAACATAAGTTTCCCGTTCCATACGATGGACGACCATAGCCATATCCCGTATTCTGATAACGCTGTCCTCTAAACTGCAACTGATTTGCATAATTTACATATTCCATATTGTTCGGCTCCATTGCCGCCGCCTGTTTCGCATGATCTACCGCCACAAGATTATTTTCCAAACCCATGTTGGCTATCGAACTGTAATAATACCACATCGCATTTCGATTCGGTATATTAGAAAGCACATTTAATGCCTCCCGGAAACGCCGTGTATTAATATAGTTTCTTGCCGCCTGAAGTTCCACAGTCTCCTGACCGCCTCCGGAATAAGACTGCTGCTGACCACCTGTATAAGATCCGGAAAAACCACCTTCCCGTTCCTTCATAATCTGATCATACGCTTCCTGAATCTCTTTAAACTTTTCCTCTGCCAACCCTGACAGCGGATTGTCTACATACGAATCTGGGTGATACTTTCTGCTCATCTCCCTGTATGCTCTTTTTACTTCATCGTTACTTGCATTTGGTGAAACACCTAACACCTCATATGGATTTGCTATCATAATCTTCTATTCCTCTTCTTTATTTTTTTCCAACTGCTTTTTATCATACTTTTCCCACACGCCTACATACAAAATATTCCTCAGTATGTCCGCATCTTCAATACATGGCAGACGTTCAAACTGACTGGTACATTCTGCCAACACATAGGTCATCATCTCTTTGCATCGCTCATCAAAGTCCGGTTCCCCGTACAACGAAATCAATGCGTTATAACTGCCATTTTCCAAATCTTTCTCAACATCGTCATACGCATCTAAAATATAAATGAACTTTCCAAGATAGAATCCCATCCTACGCAGAGTTTTCGTCCACACATCCTGTCTGTAAGTCAATAGTTCTGCCATCAACTCTCCAAAATACCTTGCCGTAATATCAATATTCTCTTCTTCCTGCTCCTCACATGTCTGCAGTTTTTTTAGGCATCTTCGAATTATCCTGCATTTCTTTGGATATTTTTTTTCAATCTCAAGATATGTCTTTCGGAATGCCCGAACTCCAACAAGTCCCGCCTTGCTCTTCTCATCTTTCCAATCATCTGCAAAATGAAAATAGGTCAGCACAATATTCATATCTGCCGCATATTCCGTAATCTCATTATATAGCATCTTCTGCTTTTTCGCCGGATGCACCACACATCGGTGTTCCTCAAGACTCATATCACTCTCATAAAGAGAATGTAACAGAATCACAAGAAATGTCATATCATAGGTCAACGTCAACTGTCCTAAAAATCCATGCTTTTCTCGTAAGACTTTGCACAGTCCACAATAATACGCCTTATATTTGTAAAAATCTTTCATCTTCAGTTCCGGCTTATACGCTGTCACATATCCAAACAAGATTTTCCCTCTTTCCAATTAAATCATTCTCAAAAAGTAGCATTGACATTTGCATATCTCGCTTATTATATCATACTCTGATTTTCTTTTGGAGTATTTTACAAATATTTTATGATTATATAGGATATTTGCAAAAAAACAAGATATCTTAGCCTCTAAAGCCACGATATCTTGTATATTTAACTTTATTTTAGTATGGAAGAAAAATAACAGAAAATACCATAACTAATATAATTGCCACGATAGACGGAACCGCCGTACGTTTCAGAATTCTCGTAGGGCTTACTCCCACAGTAGATGCTACTATCATGATAACTGCCGCAACCGGTGAAATTGTTCTAGATAAATTCGCAATCATCTGCATTGGCAACGTGATCAGCATTCCATGTACCCCTGCCGTTTCAGCAATTCCAGGAATCATAGCAATTACTGCATAGAACATCGCAAGTCCTCCTCCACTAAGGATTCCAAACAAACATGTCGCTAATCCAAAAATTACCATTGTGATCAATCCTGCCGAATTTGTATTTTGTACTGCAGAGGTCAATTGATCGATTACTCCAAGCGACTGAACACCTGTTGTAAACAAAGATCCACCTACTACAAGCATTACAACTCTTCCAAATCCTTCTCCCATGCTCATAAACATATCTGATGCCGCATTTGTAACTCTCTTAAAATCTTTAGTTCTGATTGTTTCAAATACAACTGCCACAATAAACGAAATAAACGTCAAGATAAATACATCCATCGTAATTCCGTCAACAAACATTGCCGCAATACCGACTACTAAAATCAGAATCAAAGGAAGAATTGGGAGCAATGCATAAATTTTAGGTAAAGTCACATCTTCTTGCTTTTTCAGTTTAGATTCATCAATTCTAACAAAGGCTTTTTCACCTTCTACTTTATCACAATGTTTCTGCCACAGACAATGGACAACTGCTAAAATCAAAAGCACCGGTATCGAAATTTTGGCATTGTATAATACATATTCCATTAAATTCATATTTAACGTTTCCGCTGCAATGACATTATCTGCTCCCAGAGGCGTCGGCATAATGGTCGCTGTCATGGCAATAATTCCAGCTGCTGTTAAAGAGGAAATTCCCATTCCCTGCAACATAGGATAGAGAATCGCCATTAAAATAATCGCAAGACTAGATGCACTTGGCACAACCAATGACATCAAATTTCCTAGTAAAAATACAATTGGAATAAATAATGTCTGAGATTTAATGCGTTTCATCGGAGCCACCAAAAAATCAACCGCTACTTGATTAGCACCAATTTTGTTCATATATCCTGAATATCCAAACAATACCATCAAAATCAGTCCTGCTCCTGTCATCTGAGATACTATAGTATCTTTCAATTTCATAAATATATCAAACACTACCACCCCTGTTCCTTCTCCATCTGCATAAAGCGGATGACCTAAAACAGTCGCTGCGATCAAAAGTAAAATGCCCCCTGACATTAAAATGATTGCTGGATTATAATTTTTTATAATAAAAAACCCAATCAAAACCAGCACTAACAATACTATAATTGCTTCTAACATATCTCTTCTCCTCTTCTGCTACTCATACTTTTTAAAAGTTATTAAAATTAAATACATTTTGCAATATACTCTAAGAACCATTCTCTAAACTTTTCCCCATCTATATCCATACATACTTTTGTATTAGGGGATTTCCCTAAGTAATTCTTCAAGTCCACTACTGTACATCCCCTCGTCAAACCTACTGATAATTCAATGTCTACATATGCATCTTCCGTTGTAAATAATTCCGGTCTAAGTAAATAAGCAATTGCACAACTATCATACATTTTCAATCCCGTATTAAAAGAACCACCTCTATATTTTTTAAATAAGCAGTATGCCATCTCTCCTGTTCTTCCCATTTCCTTCATTTTGGCACTGTCTTCGGGATAAACCAAAGCTTTCCAACCTACATCTAAGCCCGCCATTACAATAGAAATACCACTATCAAATACTATCTTCGCTGCCTCTGGATCAGTTGCAATATTAAACTCTGACATGACACCTTTATTTCCCCTGCTGGCCGACCCTCCCATCAAAACAATTTCTCTAATATTCTGCTTCACCTCTGGGTACAAGGACAATAGCATTGCAATATTTGTCAGCGGCGCAATCGGAACTAAAGTAACAGGCTCATTACTACCCATAATCACTTTATACATTGCATTAACTGCATTTTCCTTTAATAAAAGTTCCACCTTTGGCTCTGGAAATTCAAAACCTTCCATGCCACTCGCACCATGTACATTTGATGCATCTACCAAAGGTTCAATCAGTGGCTGTTGCGCTCCTACTGCAACCGGAATGTCTTTTTTTAAGAAATTTAATAATTTTAATGCATTGTTTGTCACATTTTTCAAAGACACATTTCCTGCAACTGTTGTAATCAATTTTACATCCAACTCTTCTGCAAATAACGCAATCGCTATCGCTAAAGCATCATCAATTCCTGGATCTGTATCAATAATTATAGGTCTTTTTAACATTTTATAATTTCCTCCTTCTAAATACTCTTTTATTCATTTTTAGTTTTTCTTAGCTGTCATGTATTCAAATACTGTGTCATACCACTTCCTTCGTTTTGATATGGTCGGATATGGAAACCAAACTTTTTATAAAACTCCTCTGTTCCCTTCAAGGACATCAAACCAACATAAGCCCTCTCTGCTCCTTCCTGTTTAATGTATTTCATTAGTTCATCCATAATCAGCTTTCCGATTCCATTTCCTTGCTTTTGGGGAATAACTGCTACGTCTTTAATAAAAAAAGCTACTCTTCCATCACCTATAACTCTCCCAATACCAACAGGCTCATTATTTTCTAATACGACCACCGAAAACAACGTATAGCGAAGAGCCTTTTTTACATCTGTTTCTTTATATTCCATCATGCCTACACTCCTACGAACAGAAACATAGATTTCTGGAGTCAATGCATTTTCTTTTACTTGAAACAAACTATCACTCTTTTCTGTATCATTTCTTTTTTATTTCCCAACAAACTTCATTACCTCATCCATGCGAGGGATTGAGGGCGCTGCCCCTTTTCTTGAAACCGCAATTGCAGAAGCTGCCGAAGCCATATCCAAAGTTTCTTTTATCGACATCCCTTTCAGCTTGCCTGCCATATAATACCCCGTAAATGTATCACCTGCTGCTGTTGTATCTACTACATTTACTTTGTAGATATCCTGCTTTAGCATCCCTTTTTCTCCAAGATATACAGAACCTTTTTCTCCCATAGTGAGGACAATTTCTGCATGTGGAAATTCTTCTATCAACCTCTTCTTCAACTTCTCTTGATCTTTTATTGTTCCCACCAATTCCTGAGCTTCTACTTCATTCAGAATAAATACATCGATATAATCAAGACATAAATCAAAGATTTTATTATTCATTGGGGATGGATTTAATACAATCTTCATACCTGCACTGTGCGCTTTTTGCACAATGTAAGGAATCTCACATATCTCATTTTGAAGTATCAGCCAATCCCCTGCTTGAAATTCTCTGAGAACCTCATCCACCATTTCTCTTGTGATAATCTGATTTGCTCCACCATACAAAATAATACAATTATCACCATATCTGTCATTTTGTATAATAGCATTCCCCGTCCTAGTTGCAGATGACTTCCTCACAAATGTAGTATTTACATTGGCATCTTGAAGAATTTGTTCAAGAAACATCCCATCTTCTCCAATTACTCCCGCATGGTATACATTTAATCCAGCTCTGCTTAATGCGATAGACTGATTTAACCCCTTCCCCCCTCCATATACATTTAACATACTAGAAGAAATGGTCTCTCCTTTCTGTACAAAATGTTCTACATTGTACACATAATCAATATTTAATGATCCAAAATTTAATACTTTCATTTCAACCTCTCTAAGAAATAGTTTTCTGAAATAGTTTTCTTTAGTCAAAATTTATCACTTTTATTTTATTTAGTCAACACTTTTTATTTTATTCATCAATTCGCACAATTTCAATACATGTATTCTATGCAATATGCATAGTAAAATACATTGACATATTTTTTCATTTGCACTATGATGAATATGATTATGAATAAAGAAAGGATTGCATATGAATATCAAAGAAATTGCCCAACTTGCCGGTGTTTCTCCATCTACAGTTTCTAAAATACTGAACCAAAAAGATGAGAGCATTAGTCAAGAAACACGCGAGCGAGTTCTTAAAACCGTAAAAGAATATCACTATACCCCCTATGCTTGCGTATCCCCACCTCAGAAGACCTGGACAATCGGAATTCTGCTCAGTGTCTCACCTTCCTTTGACCCTGCATTAAACGGTATAATTCAGATTGCCCAGACAAACGGCTATTCCACTTTAGTCTACAATAGTTATTCCGATGCAGAACAAGAGCTAAAAAATATTACTTCTCTTTGTAAAAATAACGTAGATGGCATCATTTGGGAGCCTGTCAATAAGCAAAGCCTCGAGTATGCGTCCTATATTCAGGAAAAAAATATTCAATTTTTAACAGTAGGAAAAAATGGCGGAGATTCCTCTCTTGTGCTCCCTTATGAAGAATTTGCCTATCTCTTAACACAAGAATTAATAGACGCGGGGCATCGCAATATTGCATGCATTTTAAAAGAAGGACGCAGAGTCTCACCCTTTTTAAAAGGATATAAAAGAAGTCTCTTCGATAATCAAATCACTCTTGATGACGAATTGATTTTTTATGAATTCAGCGATACTCTACTGCATAAAATAAATCAACATGAAATCAGTGGTATTATTTGTTCACATTATCAGAAAGCTTTAGAACTCTATCAGTTTATAAATTCTCTGCAATATCGAATTCCCGAGGATTTTTCTCTGATTTCGCTAAAAAACGATTTTCAGGAAACCCTTGCATTCCCTGAAATTTCCACATATACCGTTTCCAATACAAATTTTGGTTCGTTTTTATGCAAAAAAATTATTAGTCAGATTGAAAAGACCTCAAATATACCTGATAAATTTTCACAAGCTTTTAATTTAGACAACCATTCCACTATCAGCTCACCTTTTTATTCATCTTCCAAAAAGATAACTATTGTAGGAAGTATCAATACCGACACCTATCTAAATGTTGCTCAACTTCCTCACAGCGGAAAAACTGTCAGCACATCAACCTCTGCTGTTTATCCTGGGGGAAAAGGTATCAATCAGGCAATCGGTGCAGCTCGATTAGGACAGCGTGTTACTCTAATTGGAAATGTGGGCACTGATTTAGACTCTGACAATATCTATCGCTTCTTAAACGAAAACAGTGTCGAAACATGCGGCATCAAACGTTGTCGTGAAACTGACACGGGAAAAGCTTATATTTTTGTAGAAAACAGTGGTAACTCGATGATTTCTATTCTAGCCGGTGCAAACGATCTCTTTACACCAGAAGATATAAGAAAAAAAAGAAATCTCTTTGAAAATACAGGATACTGCCTGATTCAATCTGAAATTCCTTTAAACACTGTTTTAGAAGCATGTAGGATTGCACATGAACATGGCGCAAAAACCATCCTAAAGCCTTCTGCATGTAATTCGCTCTCACTAGAGCTTCTTTCCCATGTTGATATTATTGTTCCAAATGAGGATGAGATTGCAGAACTCTTGGGGAATTGTAACACTTCCCTCGAACAACAAACAGAAATGTTATTAAGTTGTGGCGTAGAAATTGTTATCGTGACTCTAGGCGCTCGAGGATGTTATGTCAAAACAAGAGAATGGAGTGAATATTTCTCTGCCATCTCATTCCCATCTATAGATAATACCGGAGCCAGCGATGCATTTATCAGTGCATTTGCCTCCTATCTAATGATGGGATACAGTATCCAAAATGCTGTACGTATCGCTTCCTACGCTGCAGGTTTTTGCATTTCCCGAGAGGGTGTCGTACCTGCTTTAATTGATAAAAACAGTTTAGAATCTTATATACGTCAGCATGATCCTGAATTATTACAAAAAAGACCGCATTAGTATTATATGAAATAGTATTGAATATAATAGCTCCTACCATAAAAGATTGGGGCGGACGACATAACTGTCGTCCGCCCCATAAGCGTTTTTATTTTCTTCGTGCGATCATTCGGTATATTACGATAATCAGTACAATGACGGCTATAATCTGAATCAGCCATCCCCATTGAAACAGAATACTTAACACTACTGCAAAAGGAATCAGCAGTAGTATCATAGATACTATAAAATATAACCTTTTTCTCTCAACTCATCTTCCGAGACAGGTTTATAGACTGCTTTTGTTGGTTTCGATTGATATAATTTTGATTTTTGTTTTTCTTCAAAAGAACAATTATCAAATATTTTAATTACCTTTTCCCAATCATCCGATTCTAGCAAAAGCGTTCCGTCTTCATTCACAGTACATTTATAATATACGCTGTATAAGGTGACATTTGAAACCTTACTTGTTGTTGATGATGTTGTCTGTGAGCCTTGATCGACAAAATCCTTTTTAGTACTGTGTACTGTTTCGCCTGATTCTACCTCTCCCCTTGGAATAATGCTGTCGGTTTGTCCTTCTTTTGCAAGACAATGAAATTCGTTATCTTCTACATTATAAGCGGTAAAAATAGAAAAAGAATCCGCATTGTGGTAATCATCTGCCATATGAAGTATATATTCATCTGTATTACTATCTCGGTTACTCGGCTGTACAAATTTTAAGCCAAAATTTGTGAATCCGTTATATGATTCATTGCTCGTACTGATATAAATAAGGGAAACTTCTTTTTTATTATCAAGGTCACCTGTATAATACCAGTTTTCTTGCGGTAAGTGTTTTGCAAGTTTTGGAAATCTCTCTTTTATCTCTCGATTATTGACAGGTTGTGTGTTTTCTGCTATAAATTCGCCTGTCTCAAAATCATATAAATCTGCGGAAAAAGTTGAAATTTCTTTGTAGGTTTCTGGCGGCTCTTTCTTTGTAAATTTCCCGTAGAAATACCACTTGAGATTAAATTCTGTTTTAACATCGTTATAGTTCATCAATTCTTGAAACATTCCCTGACTTTGTCCTAACGAATACTCCAAGAAATGTTCTGCAGAATCTCTGTCTTCTATAAAAAATCTAATTTCTCCATCCTTTTCATTTATGGTAATATTGGATTCGGTTGAAGCGACTCCGTTTGCTTTGTCTTGATTATAAGTAAGGTCAAAAGTATCTTCGGACATAATAGCAACTGAATAATCTTGTAAGAATTTATCACCCAGTATATAAAAATCTGTCAGAATATTCTCACCGTCAATTTGCTTTAAGTGAAATGCTCCGTACTGATTTTCATACCAACCTAAATACTCTTCATTAAAGCTATATGGGTTTCCGTTTTCTGTAACTTTTTCTTTTGGTATGTCTAAATCACAAATATAAGAAGCTCGTTCTTTTTTACTTTTTGTTTCGTGTTCTTCATCAACAGTTACAGTTTCCTCTACGGTCTTTTTAGGTTTCTCAGATGTTCGAGAATCTTCTTTTTTATTTTTTATCAATAGCATTGCTACAGTAATTGCCAATCCTATAATAATCACCGTTAACAATCCTACGATTCCTATCCATATTTTTTTATTCTTCATTGTGCCCCTTTCCCATTACTGTACATTATAGCAAAAAACAAACCGACATTACGTTTGATGAATGTCAGTTTATTTTACACTTTACTTTGTAAGTGCATCTATTTTTGCATTCTTTTCTTCTTTTGTGATGATACCCATTTCACATTGTTGCTCGATTCTTCTGATTTCTTCAAAATTATCCACTTTTTTCTTGGCGATGCTGATTTTGAAATTGTATTCATCCTGAGTGATGACATCCATTGCAAGCGCACGGTCGAGCTTTGTTTTTTCCTCTGCAAACTCTGCTTCAACTTTTGCTTTCTCTCTAAGAACTGCATTTTGTTTCATGCGTTTTTCCAATTCAACCAACTGTTCTTCCAATTCCTGTTTTCTTGTCAGTTTCGGATCCATCATGGTCAACAAATCACTAACATCAAGATTTCCCATATCCCCTGTCTTTACAACATAATCAACATATTTCTTTCCAATCTGTATATATGCCGCATCTAACTCCTGTTCAATTACATTAATCTGCATTTTTAAAGAATTTAATTCTGCATTATCCTGTACAGATGTACCTGCTGATGCCCCCACATTTGTTGCCGACTCTACAAGGCTATCTCCTACATTTTTTACTGTCTTCAAAGCTTTATCTAAAATTCCCATTTTCTTATATCTCCTTTAAAACTTACTTCCACATACATTACATTTCCATCTTTTCCCCAAATCGTCTGCACCTAAAATTCCAAAAACTCCGATTTTCGCATACTTTCCTACTGTTGAAATTTTTTGGACATTCTTACTTCCACAGACAGGGCATGACATATGGAATTGCTCTTGTCTCATTTTTTCATTCGTCTCATCAATGCGTTCTTGTTCTTTTGCATCGTTTTCTTTTCTAATTTCTTCTTTCTTACTACCTACCTCAGCATCATAGTTTTCGCCAGCTTCAATTACTTGAATGAGTTCTTTTCTCGCTTCTTGCGATTTAAAAAATGAACCATTCATCATCAGATACTCCTGTGGTACAGGCTGCATATTACTTCCGCAAACTTTACACATTGTCTGATTATCTTTTGATTTTATATTTTCAATATTGGCACATTTTTTACAATAATAAAACATTCCTTTCACCTCTTTTCTTTCGTCAATCCTTTTCATAACTGTTATATTTCTTTTATGGGTGTATATATACTCATATATAAAGATACCATATATTTATGATTCTTACAACTAATGGCATACTAAAATATAATAATTTCATGGAGGTAAACACACATGAAAAAAGAAAATCCTTTACGGCATCTTCCGTCTGCGCAAAAATCATACGGAAAGATACAAATACATTTAGCTGATATTCTAAAAGAAAGAAACATCTCTCTAAACCAATTATCTTTTCGAGCTGAAATGCAAAGGACACAATTAAGAAATTACCGCGATAATAAAATCCAACGCTTAGACATTGATATTTTATTGAGATTATGTTATGTATTGGATTGCGACTTATACGAACTCATTGAATACATTCCACCTGTTCAAGACGAAGAGTAGCTATATGTCTTCACCATATAATGATTTTAAAGTCATAGAATAAATAGCATATATCTTACTTCCATCATCCATGACAGATACATCCTCAACTTCTTCTCCTATATGGAGTCTGCGAGGATAACAGTCAAAAATATCTTTTATTCCTGTCACATCATCTGTAACTGGTTCTAAGAGTATTGCAACAAATCCGCTTTTCCCAAGTTCCCTTTCTTTCAGAATATTTTCTACTTTATTCAGGATTCCATTCGGAAGCTGATATTTTCTTTTAAACAAAGGTTTCAGTCGCCTTAAAAGAATAAGTTGACTTTTTGAGTAGATTTTAATGTACATTTCTTTCACCTCTTTTCCTACATCTATATTTAAAAAATAATATACGTTTACAAAAAAGACAGTATCAGGAACATACAAATCTCTTTTCCAATACTGTCTTTTCAAATTTCATTCTGCTATTTTGGTCTTTTTATTTGGCTCGCGACCAATTTGCGACCAATTCTGCGACAAACATGACTGTTCTTCGGATTTCCTTGTCTGCCTTTCCGATTTTCTCTCTCAACTATTGAAATGCTGAAAAACCGCCATTTTACGCACAAAAAAACCACCGCCCCCGAAGCTCTCTCGACTTCAAAAACAGTGATTTCTACCTGCGCCTTCAGGGGTTCGAACCCTGGACACCCTGATTAAGAGTCAGGTGCTCTACCAACTGAGCTAAAGGCGCATTTTGTACTATTCAATTCATTATTTCCTTAGCACAAAAGCTATTATATAACAGTTTTCTAGGGATTGCAAGCAATATTTGTGATTTTTTCTAATTCTGTCATTTTTTTGTACCTTGCGACCAAATTCGCGACCAATCGCTACAACGAACCATTATTTAAAAGCACTTATCTTTTTATTCTCAGCAAAGCTTATCCGCTTTGCTTCGTTGCTTGCTCGTCAATCCCGTATTTCCCGTTCCCCCAAAAACACATCCAAAGAATCAGATGTTGTTTTTTTGTGTGCTTGGCTTTACAGGGTACGGGAAAACGGGATTTTCTCCTTCGCAACTGCAAAGCCTAAGCACTCCCCCTTTGGTTTTAGGACACCTGAACAAAAATCAGGTGCACACACTATTCGTTTACTGCTGAAAACAAAAGCGTATCTAATTTATCCGCTACTATATTCTGCTTATCTTTCGCTACATGAGAGTACACACCTAATGTTATCTTAGGGTCTCTATGTCCTGCCCTTTGTTGCACCATGTGAACAGGAACTCCCTCAGAAATCAGCAAAGAGATTGCACTATGCCTTGTTCCATGCAGTTTTATGTGTCTCAAACCATGGCGACTCAAAGTCTTTCTCCACTTATGCGTGAAACTCTTTGGCAAATACGGTTCTCCATTTTTTTTACAAATTACCCTGTCACTATTACAAAAATTTTCTCCATACTTCATTCGATTCTGCATGTAAATAAGTCGTTGCCGTCTTAATAATTTCATTGTATAATCACTCACAATCATTTTACGATAAGAGCTTTCTGTTTTACAATCTTTCAGAGTCGGTTCATTCCCATCTGTTTCTGTCCATGTGTACTGTACCGTAATCATATTTCTTTCAAAATCAATATCAGAATATCTCAATCCCAACAGCTCTCCCCTTCTCAAAATACAATCAAATAACAACGCCACAGGTAATTCCATGTCTGTTCCTTTTACTGCTTTTTGTAAATTTTTGATTTCTTCTACTGTATATACATCTACATGTTCTGTTACCATATCTTTTCCAACTTTTACTTTTCTTGCAGGATTATCTTTAATATCCCCCAACTCACAAGCAACATTTAAAGCAGCTTTAAATACTCGGTTAATATGTAAGATTGTCGTTGCCCTCAACGGTTTATCACTTTTCGTCGATTTGATTCTCCATGCATTGTAATGGTAATAGTTCCAAGTGGAAACGCTGGATATCCTGTAGATGACAGATACAATTCACTCCCCGATACTAAATAATCTTTTGCATAAGATGTATATCCATCCTTATCCGTTTGAAACACCCATGTACGAACTGGCATCTGTCCAAGTGTTGTCGGGTCTACGTTGGGTGCCCACAAGCCAGCATAATACTTCACTGTAAACTGTGCGCCCTGTAGTGTTGCACTCCCCTGTGGTTTGTTCTGGTTCGTCTCTGCATCTACTTTCCCGAGCAGGATTCCAACCGGATCCATCTGCGGAAGATCTTTAAACGTCACCACAGCCTTTTGATCAGCCGTCACGGTTACCTCTTTCACACTTGGGTCAAGTGCAAATCCTTTCGGTGCAGTCAGCTCTTTTACATAATACGTTTTTGCATCTAATTGGAGCGTATCAGAATTTCCATTTGCATCGGTTGTAAGCGTTCCCACTCTGGATGCGCCGGACAGTGATGAGCTGCTGTACACGCCGAAAACTGCTCCCTCCAATGAATAACAGCTGTTTCCATTTGTCAATCCCGGATTTGCAGATTCCTTTTTTAAAGTCAGCGTGCCTTTACTTGGCGCATATCCTAAAAATGCCACATCCTGATAGCTGTCCGGGGTAATGTTGACTTTGTATGCATGGAATCCTAACGTAATCGGGTCTGCTTTTCCTTCCAGCGATGCAATATAGCTTTTTGCCCTGCCGTTATTGTTACAACTTCCATTCTGATATCCCACTGCAAAGGTCGCATTGTCCATGTCATATCCTAGATTATTTCCGGCATACCCCGGTCCTCCCGGAGAGTAATATAAGATTTTTCTTGCAACAGTATCATCCCATTCTGTAATCTCGCCATATTTTGTACCATAATTACTCCAAAAGTTCTTTTTATTTTCTGCGCAGTATCCGTAACTGTTTGCACCATCAATTGAAAAGTAACCATTTCCTGCACCACTTACTCTTGGCATCTGAGTAACTCCTACTGTCTGCCCCGGTGTAAATGCACGTTCGCTCATCCTATTTAACTTTATTTGACTTCTTGCAAGAGTTGCCTTCATTTGGCTTTTTGCAAGGACTGCCTGCATCTCCTCTTCTGTTGCCATTTCTATCAGAATGTCCAGCGCCGGATCTTTGATTGCTCCATCCTTTCCAATCTCCTGTTCATTCCGATAATCAACTGACAGAAAAGCTCTTTCGTCCAAGAAAGATTCAAGACCAAGTTTTTCTGCTGTTTGTCTTCGAATTGTGATTACTTCTTCTGACATTTGATTGCCTTTTCGGTAGGCTTCCAACACCTTTTCGTATATTTCGTCTTTATTTGTATCAAGTGTCTCCCCCTGTGCGTGAACTGTTGTTGAAAACAGGATACAGATCAGCATCAGTGATAAGATTTTTTTTAATATTTTCAAATGCTTTCCTCCCATCTCACTTAAAATGGTAATAAAAAATAGAGTACCTGAAGATACTCTACTTTCACGTCGATATTTGATTTTCTATTTACTTGCTCCGCAGCTGCATGTATAACCAGTTATCACCGCTTCATCCCATGCGGCGCTGTCTTGCACCCATCTTGTTTCATACTCTGCTGGATGTGCTATAGTTTCTGTTCCTGTCTGCTTTTGGATATATTCTGTATGCCAACCATACTTACCAGTTCCATTCAGCATATGCTCCTTATTATGAGCAACTGGATCAGATGTACAATCCGCCTTACAATTATCACAAATCTCAATTGCTACTGTTTCATAAATTGGCTTATATTCCGTCCAAGCCTCTTTTATCAGCACCTGCTCATTATGTCCGGATGCCGGATGATGTACAACTGTCGTCTGAGCATTCCAACTGTGTGTATGGGACGGCTTAGAAGGTTTTTCTCCTGTTTCATTGTTTGGTCTTGCATCAGAGGATGGCTTTTGTGAAGTTGTATTCTTGCCGTCTATTGCAGATGCTTTTTCTGTATCTGTCTGATCCACTGTTTTATCCTGTGTTTCTGTTTCCTGATCCTTACTGTCCGCTTCTTTCTCTTTGTCCGCATCCGATTTATTCGGTTTCTGATCTGTCTCTTTCTGAGCAAATATCGAATCTTCTTTTTCCTGATCAGATGCATCATCATTCACAGCTGCCACCTTCTCTGAGTTTTCCGCTCCTGATGCAGTTGCTGTTCCCTGATAGAATACTGTCGTCCCTGTCAGACCAAGCAACAATACAAATGCTGCTCCTGCTCTTGCTATGTTCTTCTTCCTCATACCTTTTCCTCCTCCTTAAATCTTACACTTTACAAAACCACTTTTATTATAGCTTACTTCTTTCCTGTTTACAATCTGTTTGCAACTTATAAAATACAAATTTATCATCAACGTGAAAATACAATGTTTATTCCCGTCTGCATTTCAAAACCAATTCTGCAAATATCACTCGTTTGTATGATTCTTTTAGCCAACCTGTATATGAGAAGAGCAAAATAAGTACCAGTATAATAGCAGCTATTGTCAATATGCCTGCTATGCTAAATCCAACCTTCATAATCACTTCTTGGTTTGTCTGACAGCTTACTGCTGTTTTTCTTACCTGATTCATAAACGCAGCACAAGCCTTGCAGATATTTAAAAGCGCCAACGTCGCCAACACTATATTTAATATCCATATATTTTTTTGATGCCGATAATTTACCTTTGCATTGATATACTCAAACATCAACTCCTGTTCAGACATATTTTTTAAGCGATTATACGTTTCACAATTGTTTAAATCATTTTTTTCTTTCCGCTTGTTATTCCACCATTTGATATGAGAAAATTTATCATTCACAACTATTCCTCCTTGGTTTTCATGTAACGAGAAATAAACAAAATCCCATAAAAGTTTCTCTCAAATTTTTCTTTTTCAAACTTAAAATTCCCTGTGCTCGTGAAAAAGAAAAACTCGCGTGGATTTGTCGAATCCACTACAGTTTTTTCATCATCGTACCTGTAACGGCGTAAGAACAGAACTATGTTCTTAAAAAATATTTAGTTGTGGATTTTTTTACTTGTGTAAGAACCGGATTTTATTTCACTAAGATACTTTGATACAGTCGCCCTGCTGCATCCGATTTTTCCAGCCATGTCTTTTACAGTCATATCTGGATTTTCTCTAAACAAAACATAAACCTTTTTGCGAGTAGTCTCACCTCTTGCAAGTTGCTTTGCAATATTCTTCTGTTTCAAGTTAGCCTTTGCTCTTTTTTGTGCTTCTTTTGCGTTGTAAGGCTGCCCGTCTGAAGTATTATGCAGTACCTCACGATAAATCGTTGTCCTGTTCCTCCCAATTATTCTTGCAATCTTCTCTGTTTCTGCCATAGTCATACCTTTTTTGTACAATTTTTGAATAACTAGTCGTTCTTGAAATGACAATCGACTATAGCACTTCCCCATTACTGTTATCCATCCTCCTTCCTAAATTCATTGATTTTTCAATGTTTTTGAGACTTTTCAATACAAAAAAAACGCCCCGGAGACTAATTAAATTTAGTCTCCGTGCGTTCAATTATAGACGTTACCTTTTTTTGCAATTATTTTTGCGCTTATTTTTTAACATAGAATTTCTCTGCTTTTTTCTCTGAATTCTTCTCTTCAAACGCTTCCAAATCTTGTTGGCTTTGAATCTGCTCAAAAATCATAAAGCGTTCCTCCCTCTCTCGGTCTCCCTTGGTTTGGCGGACAAACTTTTGCAGTCTTTCCTCTCTATTGCACCAACACTTGCGCCAATTCTTCCATCACTTTTCTGCTTGTCTCATTGAGTGTGGATTTGATCGTCACTACAGGCTCACAAATTGTAATGTTTTTCATCCCTTCCAAAATCACTTTCATCTGTTTCGCTGCCGAAGGTGCCCAACTTCCGTTTTCAATAATTCCCACTGTACGTTTCTGGTAATTTTTCGCTTTCAAATGATGTAAGAAATCTTCCATACATGGGAATACTCCTGCGTCATAAGAAGCTGCCGCAACAACCAGTTTCGAATAACGGAATGCATCTTCCACAGCCTCTGCCATATCTTCTCTAGAAAGGTCTGCAATCACTACCTTCTTTGCACCCTTTTTCTTTAACATCGCTCCAAACTCTTTTGCCGCTTCTTCTGTATTCCCGTGAATAGACGCATATGCCACAAATACCCCTTCATCTTCTGGTTCATAGCTACTCCATGTGTTGTATTTATCAATATAATACCCAATATTTTCATTCAGAACCGGTCCATGAAGGGGACAAATCATCTGAATATCTAATGTCGCAGCTTTTTTCAGGAGCGCCTGTACCTGTGCTCCATATTTCCCTACAATATTGAAATAATACCTTCTCGCTTCACCTTCCCATGCATCTTCTACATCAAGTGCTCCGAATTTACCAAATCCATCTGCTGAGAACAACACTTTTTGCGACTGCTCATACGTCACCATAACTTCTGGCCAGTGTACCATCGGTGCCATAATAAACTGCAATGTGTGCGTACCCAGACTCAAAATGTCACCTTCTTTTACGACAACAGATTTATCTGTAAGATCTACATTAAAAAACTGGGACATGATCGTGAAAGTCTTTGCATTCCCTACAATCTGCATATTCGGAAATTTGTCAATCAATGTCTTTACATTTGCCGCATGATCTGGCTCCATATGGGACACCACAAGATAATCAATTGTCCTTCCAACTAACACACGGTCAAGATTTTCCAGCCACTCTCTTGTTGCTCTTTGATCTACGGTGTCCATCAAAGCAACCTTTTCATCCAGAATCACATAAGAATTATACGATACTCCATTCGGAATCACATACTGACTCTCAAACAAATCTAAATCTTTATCATCTGCACCAACATATAAAATAGAATCTGTAATTTTCATATCTTTCATTTTGCACGCTCCTTATCTTTATTTCTTTCGGGTATGTCAAATCCATAAAAAAAGAGTGAAAACCTTATTCTTTTAAGACCTTCACTCTCATTCCTTTAATGCCGCAGACCGGAATCGAACCGGTACGGGAGTATAAGTCCCGCAGGATTTTAAGTCC
>MJGMH1__coassemble_1912_pt1 | contig 50984 bp, 48 predicted proteins | sample MJGMH1__metabat2_high_PE_009 | metagenome-assembled genome bin MJGMH1 | reverse complement strand
GTTGTTTAATTATCAATGTTCTTTGTTTTTGTTGTCTTGCGACAGCTATATTAGACTATCACATCTCTTTTTGCTTGTCAACAACTTTTTTATTTTTTCAAATTTTTTTAAGTTGTTTTTGTCTCTCCTTAACAACGAACGTTATTCTATCATGGCTTTACGTAACTGTCAATACATTTTTTAATTTTTCTTAAAAATACCGCAAAATAACTTTCCATCGTTATTTTACGGTACCTTTTTCCTCATTATTTCTCTGAAATTTTCTCTAAAACTTCGCTCCTACCTAAATCTGGTAATAGCTTCCAAAAGTGGATTGTGATTATACAAAAATGTAAGCATCTTACTATCTGCAATATTTTCAAAACAAATCTTTCCTATTGATGTCGTATACAATAATGTCACAACAATCAAAATCACCCAGATAATAATCACTCCTGTTGCCATTCCCAGCACTCCGCCCGCAATTCTGTTGAGTCCGCCTATAACCGGAAGATCGCTGATCAATCCAAGCATATAGACAATTGTGCGGACGACTATTGTAACTATTAGAAGTGTCAGCAGAAATCCCACAAAATCCGCAATCACTTTCGCCATATACGCCCCAACATACTCACCAAACGTACTGACTCCCAGATTTTTGTAAATCTCTGCATTATTATTTTCTAAGAGTAAATCACGAAATAATTGTGGAATATTTGCATTTTCAATCGCTGAAATCTGCTGTTCTCTCGTCAGATCAATCTTTCCTATCAGATTTTTTATGTCATCTTCCGTAATCCCAGCCGATTCCAAATCAATTCCATCTAACTTTTGTCCATTGATTTCAATCCCCGATAAATCCATATCTTCCAAATCCGGAGTTAATAATTCCACACATTTTTCCTGTACCATCGTCTCTAAAGGCGTCACTTTTAAAATTCCTTTACTCACATATGGCGTAAGAAAAACCACCAAGACGATAATAATGATTGTTGCAGCTAATGAAGCCACTATTTTTATAAACCCTCGAACCAAACCGGCAATCACACATACCAAAAGTATAATACCGGCTAAAATTAATAATCCATTCATATACTCTCCTATTTCACCAGATGGACTTCCTGAAGTCCTTCTGCACTTATCACCATGTATTTATTCAGACCCGCCATTCGGAAGATTTCCATAATACTCGTCTCCATCTTACCTTCAAACTTACACACCCCAGAATAGTTCAATATCATGCATTTATCTCCATCATATAAAACTATCTGATTTCTGGTCATTTTTATATTTCCATACTCACCCTCAAAATCTTTTGACAGTATCTGTTTTCCCTTTGTATTATAAATGCGGAGTTCATATCCGCTTTTTCCAGAATTTTTCAGAACAAGCGCTACTCCACTCTTATCATATGACACGCTTTTTATCTCTTTTTTGATCTTTATCTTTTTGATCTGTTGAAGCTCTTCCAAGCCACTGTGGAACACCAGCATATCATTTCCTATCAGCACAGAAGTTTTCTCATTCAAAAACGCAACCGTCGGAACCACTTCGTTCTCATATTCTTTTTCAAAAACTTCGTGATCTTTCTTCTCTTCTCCCGCCTCACCAAAATTGTAACAAACCACTTTTGTCATCGCCTCGCTGCCTTTTGTAGATAAGTATGAAACAAGAAGCGCTTCTCCATTATTGGAAATGGCAATATCCAACGGATACCCAGTATTGGCAAGTGAAGTATTCTGCTCCACAAGTATATTCCCTTTTGCATCATAACAAATAATCTGCTGTGTGGACTCACCTTTAAGCACTGCGCCTACGATTCCCTGTTCCGAAACAACTAACTTCTGTATCGGGCTAGTTGTTTTAATCTCTCCTTTTAGTCCATCTTTTTGGAATACCAAAATACTCGTCCCACCTTGATCTCCCACAGCTACAGCCCCTTTGCACACTTCTACAATCGGATTCTTCATCTGACATGGCTGATTCCATATCTCCTCGCCTTTCTTATCCAGATAAACAACACCATCCCGACTATATTTCAGGATACCTCCCGCATACTCTATGTAACTGCTATTATCCGCTTCCTCAATCTTATATGTAGCCTTAACTGTTATATTCTCGTAAGTTTGATATTCCAAAAACATCCCCACACCTACTGCCGCCACGACAAGTGCCACAGCTCCGATTGCAATCCATCTAAGGACACGATATCTGTGAGCCTTTATCTTTAACTCCATCTCCCACATTATATCTTGTTTGTCTTGTAATTCTTCTATAATATTTTCTACAATCTCCTCTGTTGGATCCTCTTTTTTCTTTACAATATGAAAACCAAGCTTTTTCTTCATATGCTCCCCTTTATTTCTTCTTTGGTTCATGCTACTTCAACAGTATAGCACATTTTACTATGGTAACAACAATTTTTGTCCGATAAAAATGAGATTTCCATCCTCTAAGCCATTCATCTTACAAATTGCTTCTACATGTGAGATATCCCCATATACTTTTCTACTAATCGTGGCAAGCGTATCTCCTTTTTCTACCACATAGACATCATCTTCCAGAATTGTTTCCTCTATGTTTTCCCGTTCTCCATCGCTCTCAACAGCTTCTTTCTCTTTGTCCTCTTTGACAATTTCTCCTCCTGTCTCCATCACCTCATCTCCTTCTTTATTAGCAACTGATTTAGAAATAATATCCAAAGATTGCTGAACTCCCTGCATTTTATCATAGTTGTTAATCATCGTAATCCCAATCACAAATACCACCAAAACCAAAAAGGTACTTGCCGCATATACAAGTCTTGCGCCATGCCTTTCTTCGTTTTTTTCCATCTTCTCTTTTATGGCATCGCGAAAATTCTTTGTAACTCGATCTTCAACAGGTTCACTGGGTGTCATATTATTGTTTTTTCGACTTGTAATCATGTAATTTTGCATTTCCAAATTTTTTTCATAATAAATATAATGTCCACCACACTCCATCAGTTCCTGATATTTATGTATGTAAAACTGCTCTTCCCGGTCTAGTGTATTCTTTAACACGAATATACTTTTTTCTTTAGAAAAAAATTTCTTATGTATTTTCTTTATATTATGAGTAGCCTCTGATGGTTGTCCAGAAACACTCAAAAACCAGCCTAGAATCTCTGCATTTTCAAAATATTGTTTGCAGATCTCACATGCATTTTTCCAAACCGCATCTTGAATTTGAATATCCTGCCCTTTCACGGTCACTTCACACATCCGAATCGCTCCGTATATATAAATCAAATCCTGATCTTCTTCTTGTACTTTTTCTCCAACCAAAAACGCCCCTATCGGCATCTGGTCAGTCTTATCACATAGTTGATTAAAAAACGTGTCTACATAATCTTCCACATAGATTTTTGAACTATCACTCACATTTCCTATTTGTCGAACATTTTTCGGAAGTTGTTTCTTCATTTTCTTTCACCTCATCTGCATATTTTTCCCCATCATAGCATATGAAAAGTGCTGAATTTATCATATGATGTCATCTATTTCAGAAAATGTTCGACACAAATCATAAAGAAAAGATAGGAAAAACTTTTTTCTCCTATCCTTTCTACATCATCTTCTTTTACTCGTCTCGCATGCCCCGCAATATTTGTCGGTAAGAGTCGTAATAAACCCTTCCTTTGTTTTTGGTATTCTAAAAAAAGTAACTGGCCACATATGATTATAGATAATATCTTTTTCAATCTCATTCAATTCAAAAAATTTGCTCGCATTCTTTAACGCTGTCTTCGGATGTGTAAGTCCATGAAAACGATCTCCTGTTTTTTTCGCATGCGTGTGCCAGTCATATAAAAACAAGTCATGTAGCATCGCTCCTCTCGCCGCCGACCTTGCATCTAAATGAAAAAAACGGCACCACTGATAATTGTAATATGCCACATGTACACAATGCTGGTAGCAATTCGTCGTGCCGTGATGAGGATATAATTTCATACGAAGCACGACAGGATGTTCGGCAATATCTCGAATGCAATCGTAAAAATCATATTTCCATTCATCCCGCAGACTGTATAGTTTATCTTGAATTTTTCTAAACATTTTGCATCCCTCATAACATTTTGATTTCTCAAACATCATAAAACATAAGAGGCGAAAGTGTCAACACTCTCGCCTCTTATGTTTTTATTAAAACTCTTTTATTTTTTTATAAATGCTTTCCGCATCTAAACCGTATTTTTTAACTAACTCAACTGCCGATCCCGATTCTCCATAAGTATCATTGATACCAATCTTCAGAACTTTTGTAGGTGCTTTTTCCGATAACACATCACAAACCGCACTTCCAAGTCCGCCAATCACGGAATGTTCTTCAATTGTAACTACTTTTCCAGTCTCTTTTGCAGCTTCCACAATCAATTCTTCGTCCAAAGGTTTGATTGTATGGATGTTAATTACTTTTGCATCGATACCATCTGCCGCTAATTTTTCCGCCGCTTCCAGTGTCTCAGCTACCGGAAGGCCCGTGGCGATCAAAGTGATATCCTTTCCTTCACGAAGAACAACACCTTTTCCAAGTTCAAATTTATAATCTTCACGATCGTTGATTACCGGAACTGCAAGTCTTCCAAAACGAAGATAAACAGGTCCTTCATGCTCATAAGCAGCTTTTACTGCCGCTCTTGCTTCCACATCATCCGATGGGTTTATGACAACCATCCTCGGAATTGTTCTCATAAGTGCAATATCCTCGTTACACTGATGTGTCGCACCGTCTTCTCCTACTGAAATTCCTGCATGTGTCGCACCGATTTTTACATTCAGCTTCGGATATCCGATAGAGTTACGAATCTGCTCAAATGCACGTCCTGCTGCAAACATTGCAAACGAACTTGCAAACGGAACCTTTCCTGTTGTAGCAAGACCTGCTGCAACACCCATCATATTACATTCTGCGATTCCGCAGTCAATGTGACGTTCCGGAAATACTTTTTTAAATACTCCAGTCTTTGTGGCAGCTGCTAAGTCAGCATCCAAAACAACAAGATTCTCATGTTCTTTTCCTAATTCTACAAGGGCATTTCCATAACTGTCACGAGTAGCAATTTTCTTTACATCTGACATAGTGCTTCACCTACTTTCTCTAAATCTGCCATTGCAACTGCATATTGTTCTGCATTCGGTGCAGAGCCATGCCATGATGCCTGATTCTCCATAAACGACACGTTCTTTCCTTTGATCGTCTTTGCAATAATTGCTGTCGGCTGACCTTTTGTCTCTCTTGCTTCTTTAAAAGCTGCATCCAAAGCATCAAAGTCATGTCCATCCACATTGATCACATGGAAATTGAAAGCTTCAAACTTCTTGTCGATTGGATATGGCGAGCACACTTCATCAATTGCACCATCAATCTGAAGTCCGTTATTGTCTACGATCACAACAAGATTATCCAGTTTTCTGTGACTTGCAAGCATCGCTGCCTCCCATACCTGTCCTTCCTGAATCTCACCGTCACCTAACAGTGTGTAAACTCTGTAATCGTCATTCGAAAGTTTCGCCGAAAGTGCCATACCTACAGCAGCTGAAATTCCCTGTCCAAGGGAACCACTTGACATATCTACTCCTGGAATATGTTTCATATCAGGGTGACCCTGTAAATAAGATCCTACCTTACGAAGTGTAATCAGATCTTCCACCGGGAAAAATCCTCTGTGAGCCAATGCAGCATAATATCCAGGCGCTGTATGCCCTTTTGATAATACGAAACGGTCTCTATCTGCTTTTTTCGGTTCTTTCGGATCGATATTCATTTCCTCAAAAAATAAATATGCGTAAATATCTGCCGCTGACAGTGATCCACCCGGATGTCCGGACTTTGCATTGTAAACAGCCGTCACTGCACCTTTTCGAACCTCATTAGCTATTTTCATTAATTCTAATTTGTTCATGAGCTGCCTCCTACTTTTTCATTTTACGTTCAATACACTCTTGATTATATTTGTACCATTTCAAATATGCAAGTACATTTTCATTATTCACCAAAAACAGCTTTGTAATCCGCCTGGAACTTTGCAATTCCCTGATCTGTTAAAGGATGTTTTGTCATCTGTTCAATCACAGCATATGGAACAGTCGCAATATCTGCTCCTGCCAGGGCACAGTCAGTCACATGGATTGGGTTTCTTACGCTTGCTGCAATGATCTCTGTGTCCAGCCCTGCAACTGCAAAAATCTCTGCAATCTCGGAAATCAGATCCACACCTCTGACAGAGATATCATCCAATCTTCCTAAAAACGGAGAAACATACGTTGCTCCGGCTCTTGCAGCCAGCAATGCCTGATTCGCCGTGAAAATCAAAGTCACATTTGTCTTAATTCCTTCTGAGGACAATACTTTACAAGCTTTGAGTCCCTCCACTGTCATAGGGATTTTCACAACCATGTTCGGATGGATTTTCGCAATGGCTCTTCCTTCTGCAATCATTCCTTCTGCGTCAACAGTTGTAGCTTTCACTTCTCCGCTGATTGGTCCATCTACAACTGATGCAATCTCTGCAATAACCTCTTCAAAAACACGTCCTTCTTTTGCAATCAGTGACGGATTGGTTGTAACTCCACAAATCACACCCATATCATTTGCCTTTTTAATATCCTCTACATTTGCTGTGTCAATAAAAAATCTCATATTCATTTCCTCCTTCGACCACTAAATATCCTGAATAATTCTTTATGAACTCATTATATCATCCCTTATTCGCCCGTCAACCGGGCACATTTTTATTAGTAATTATTTTTATTAATATTTTAAAATTATTATTTCTATAATGTGAAATATTTTCCTTTGCTATAAAAATAAGAAGCCATTTTCAGGCTTCTTTACAAATATTTTTCATATTTTTATTATTGATAATTTTCTCTTTTCTATTAATTTCACTTTTGTTTTGTCCGGTCGGTTATCTTGGCATAAGAGGTTGTTCCGCGCGTGATTAATTTAGGTTCATACTCTACATGGTATGTGCTTACCGGTTCCATATCAGAAAAGTCTGCATGTTTAAACTTAATCTTTTTCATAATAATATCACACGCATCTCTTCCCTTAAAAATCACAAAATGCTCAATCGTAGTCAAAGCCACCTTGTGCATCTTTCCAAACAGAATATTGTCGCATCCCATCACCGAAACATCATGTGGCACCCGGTATTTCAGCTCATACAAAGCATCCAGTATTCCAAGCGCAATCATATCGTTGAGACCGACAATTGCCGTCAGATCTGTCTCTTCTTCCATAAGCTCCTTAGTCAGCTCATATCCCACGCGATATTCTGAATCCACATTTGCCACTCCGATGTCCATCTGCTCACCAGCCTCTTTCACAATTACTTGTGATTTCAGACCTTCCTTTTCAAACTCTTTCAAAAAACCTTCCGTCCTCTTCGACCGCTGTTTTTGCCTTGTCGTAAGAGGCGGGGTAATATAAGCGACTTTTTTGTGTCCCAAATCCAGAAGATGACGCGCCATCAGACGTCCAAGCTTTGAATTATCCAATTCCACCGCATCCAGACTCAGTTTCTCATTCTGATTATTGATGATCACGACCGGAATCCGCTCGGCAAGACGCTCCACCATATCCATAAAACATTCACTCGGATTACACATATAGATAATTCCCATCGGATTCAGGCTCGGCATCATCTTTAAATATCGTTCTTCCATACCAAGGTCCCGCTGAGTATTGCATACAAACAAAGTATACTCCTCGTCTCGCGCACGCATCTCAACCCCTTGCAGAAGCATCACATAATATGGATTGGTAAGGTTCGGGCAAAATACCGCCAAATGCTTTTCCTTTTTTCCCGCTTTTCTCACCTTGCGTTTCGGCGCCACGTATCCAAGCTCTTTCGCTGCTTTTTCCACTCTCTCAATTGTCTCTTTCGAAAAAGAAACATTATATTTTTTATTTAAAACCATAGACACGGTCGACTGAGATACCCCTGCTTTCCGCGCAATATCTGTCGATGTTACTTTCTTTTTTTTCATCAAATCTCTGTTCTTCCCTCTAATGCTCGCAAAAGCGTCACTTCATCTATATATTCCAAATCGCCGCCAACCGGAACTCCACTTGCAATTCTACTCACTTTGATACCGGTAGGCTTGATCAATTTGCTGATATACATCGCTGTCGTCTCCCCTTCCAGGCTGGAATTTGTCGCAATGATCACCTCATCCACATCTCCTTGAAGGCGTTCCATCAGCTCTTTCAATTTGATATCTCCAGGTCCAATCCCAAGCATTGGCGAGATCGCACCGTGAAGCACATGATAGACTCCTTGATATTTTCCTGTCTTTTCGTAAGCCGCCAAATCCCTCGTCGTCTCCACCACCATGATTGTCTTTGCATCACGATTACTGTTGCTGCAAATCGGGCACAATTCCTGATCGGTAAGCGTGTGGCATTGTTTACAATAGCGTACATTTTCCCTTGCTTCTGTCATCGAGCCCGCAAGACTTTGCACTTGCTCTTTCGGCATGTTGATAATATGAAAAGCCAGCCTCTGAGCTGACTTTGCACCAATACCAGGAAGTCTTGATAATTCTTCGATTAATTTACTTATCTGGCTGCTATAATAATCCATTTCTTTTGCACTCCTTAAAATGGCATCCCCGGAATTCCGCCGCCTAATCCGCCTGTCAGTTTTGACATCGCAGAAGCCGACTCCGCTTCAACTTTACGAAGCGCTTCATTGGTAGCTGCCACAATCAAGTCTTCAAGCATCTCGATATCATTCGGATCCACAACTTCTTCCTGAAGTTTCACTTTTGTCACTTCTCTCGTTCCGGATACCGTCACTTCCACTGCACCGCCTCCTGCTGTTGCAGTAAATTCTTTACTCTCAAGCTCTTTTGCCTGCTCTTCCATCTGTCTTTGCATCTTCTGAGCCTGTTTCATTAAATTTGCCATATTTCCCGGCATTCCTCCACCTGGAAATCCTCCACGTTTTGCCATAATTATAATCCTCCTAATCTTCTACCGTGATATCCATGTGTACCACTTTTTCTATATCTACAAAACTGTCCTCAAATCGTCGTCCTTCTTCCACACACCGAACTTCGATCGCGACAGTCTTGCCGATTCTTTGTTCAATAAGATGTTCTATCTCTTCTCTATGTTCCGGCGTCCCAACTACACCTGCGCTCACTTCATCCGGAAGCACAATGAGAAGCTGATCCTGATTGCCTACACTCAGCCTTGCCATCTTCAGACAATTGCGCAGCATGCCCGATAGCTGATTTACAATCGGACGAAAATCCTTTGCAACCGCCTTGACATCTTCATGAAGCGCTTTTGTAAGTTCCACCTTTGGTCCAGGCACCTCTTCCACAGTTTGTTCCGCATAGGCAGCTGCCTGAGGTCTTACCGCAATCCCTTGCTGCATCTGCTCTTCCAAAGCACGAATACGTTCTAACAGTGTATCCTGCTCCACTTCCATCTCCGGTCTGCACAGCTTGATAAATGCCACTTCCATCATAACCCGCTTCTGTGTTGCATATTTTAATTGATTGGACAATTCTGAAAAAATCCTGATATAGCGTATCAGTGTATCATTTTCTATCATCTGTGCTTCTTCCTTCAGCTGTGCCAGATTCTCTGTCGATACATCTAACACATCCTCCATATTATCAGAACTTTTCGCAAGAAGCAAGTTCCTTAAATACCACGTGAAATCAGCTGCAAGCTGTGAAAGCTCACGCCCTTGCATAACAAGTTCATCCAGACTTTTCATCACTTTCGCAACATTTCTTTCCAAAAGTTCACGAAGCAGCCTGCTGAACACTTCCGTGTCAACCGCTCCGAGCACCTCCAACACATTATCATATGTCAGCTTCTGCCCAAGATAGAACGCGATGCACTGGTCCAAAAGGCTTAACGCATCTCTCATCGATCCGTCCGCCGCCTTTGCAACATAGCGAATTGCTTTCTCCTCAACTTCTATATTCTCCTTCTGCATAAGATCTGTCAGACGCGCCGCAATCGTATCAATTGTAATTCTTTTAAAATCATATCTCTGACATCTGGATAGAATTGTAATCGGTATCTTATGAGCCTCCGTTGTCGCCAAAATAAAAATAACATATTCCGGCGGCTCTTCCAGCGTCTTTAAAAGTGCATTAAACGCCCCAATAGAAAGCATATGCACCTCGTCGATGATATACACTTTATATTTTCCTTCCGTAGGACGATACGCCACCTCTTCCCGAATCTCACGGATATTGTCAACACCATTGTTCGAAGCAGCATCTATCTCGATCACATTCATAGAAGTACCGGAACTGATTGCTTTACAGCTGTCGCACACACCACAGGGGCTTCCATTTACCGGATGCTCACAGTTTACCGCCTTTGCAAATATCTTCGCAACCGATGTCTTACCGGTCCCCCTCGTTCCACAAAAGAGATACGCATGTCCGATTCGGTCTGCTTTTATCTGATTCTGCAATGTCTTGCTGATATGATCCTGCCCTTTTACATCCTCAAATTCTCCCGGGCGAAATTTTCTATACAAAGCAGTATACGACATCTCCAACTTCCTTTCTTTCTCTTCGTCTATTTATCTCCAAAACTGATTCCTGTCAGCTTTGCCTCTTTGATGATCTTAGAATCCGGATCCACCATCTTTAACTTCCCTGCCACTTCAGACAGCGGCACTTTTACAGTCTCTCCTTTTTTCATCCCGACCATGTAACCATATTCTTCTTTCAAGATCAATTCTGCTGCTGCAGATCCGAGCCTTGTCGCAAGCACTCTATCGTAAGGGCAAGGAGAACCTCCTCTTTGTGTGTGCCCCGGCACCGTAATACGCACTTCCTGATCTGTCTTTTTCTGAATCTCTTCTGCCAATTCATATGCAATGGAAGGATACTTGCGTTCTTTTAATTTTGCTTTATAAGCTTTCTTCGGCATCGCAGCTTCTTCTTTTGACATCGCTCCTTCCGCAACCGCAATAATCGTAAAGTGTTTTCCTGCTTTTGTGCGTTTTTCAATCGCTTCCGAAATCACATTCAGATCATATGGAATCTCCGGAAGCAAGATAATATCAGCGCCTCCTGCAATTCCTGCATGCAATGTCACCCATCCAACTTTGTGTCCCATCACTTCCACGATAAATACACGGCTGTGAGATGTGGCGGTTGTATGGATACAGTCAATTGTACTTGTCGCAATATCCACCGCACTTTGGAAACCAAATGTCATATCTGTTCCCCACAAATCATTGTCAATCGTCTTTGGAAGTGTAATCACATTCAAACCTTCCTCACGAAGCAGATTCGCTGTCTTATGTGTCCCGTTTCCACCAAGCACCACAAGGCAGTTCAGATTCAATTTATGATATGTATGCTTCATCGCCTTCACCTTGTCAAGTCCATTGGCGTCCGGCACCCGCATCAATTTGAACGGCTGTCTGGATGTTCCGAGAATCGTCCCTCCAACCGTGAGTATCCCTGAAAAATCTTTTGCTGTCAACATCTCAAAATTGGCATAGATCAGACCTTTATACCCATCTTTGAATCCATAGATTTCCACATCGTTTCTCTTCGATGTAATCCCTTTTACCACGCCGCGCATCGCTGCATTTAACGCCTGACAGTCTCCGCCGCTTGTCAGTATTCCAATTCTCAACATATATACACATCCTTTCACATTCATAGTCATTTATTTCAGTAACAGTATACCCCATTTTATAGGTGCTAACAACAGAAAAATGCGTTATACTATATAGTATGATGCAATTCAAAGGAGATTTTTATTATGGAACGAAATGAACTCTGCTGGTGTGGCAGCGGGAAAAAATATAAAAAATGCCACATGCAAATTGATGACAAAATATTACTTTTAGCTTCCGAAGGACACATTGTGCCTGACAGAAGCATGCTCAAGACACCTGCACAGATTGAAGAGATCAAAAAAAGTGCAGCGCTCAACACAGCAGTTCTTGATCACGTTGCCAAACATATTCACGCAGGGATGAGCACCGCCGAGATAGACAAACTGGTCTATGACTACACAACAGAACACGGCGGTATTCCTGCACCACTTGGATATGACGGTTTTCCAAAAAGTGTATGCACTTCCATCAACAACGAAGTTTGCCACGGAATTCCAGACGAAAACATTATTTTAGAGGAAGGTGACATCATCAACGTGGATGTCTCTACCATTCTCAATGGATATTATTCAGATGCATCTCGAATGTTTACTATCGGCGAATTGTCCGACCGGGCGAAAAAGATTCTAAAAGTAACCGAAGAATGTGTAGAACTTGGTCTTGCAGCCGCAAAACCCTGGGGGCATCTCGGGGACATTGCCGATGCAATCAACTCACATGCTCAGGCAAACGGTTACTCTGTGGTGGAAGACATCGGTGGTCACGGAATCGGTCTTGCATTTCACGAAGAACCTTTTGTGAGCTATGTCACCGAAAAAGGAACCGAGATGGTCCTTGTTCCGGGAATGATGTTCACCATCGAACCGATGATCAACGAAGGAAGTCCCGATTTCTTTGTAGATGAAGACAACGGCTGGACGGTCTACACCGAAGATGACGGATTATCCGCACAGATTGAATACATGGTGCTTGTCACCGAGACAGGTATCGAAGTATTAACTAAGTAGATACCAAAAAGGAATCTCGCAAGCGAGATTCCTTTTTCTTATTTTGACACGACCATCGACACTTGTTTTTTTGCCGCCAGTCTAATGTATTTTTCATCAACCTCTTTATCTGTGATAATCTTGTGTATCTTCTGCAAAGGACAGATAACGGACAAATAACCGCCTCCGAACTTACTACTGTCCGCCAATACAAACACTTGCTCTGCAGAGTTCAAAATAGCCTGCTTTACCTGCATCTGCGGAGTTCCAATCGAAGTAAGTCCCACATCAAAATTAATACCGTGCACACCGATAAACGCTTTGTCCACATGAAACTGCGCCATGTTCGCCACAGCCGCCTCACCCATTGTTGCGGCAAGGTGTCCTCCCACATATCCTCCTATCATGTAAAGCTCCACATGTTTTACCCCTTCTAACTCGTTGCCCACAAGCAGAGAGTTCGTCACGATCGCCACATGTTTCTCCGGATGCTGCTTTATATGCAGTGCCAAATAAAAACTGCTGGATGCATCATCTAATATGATGGTATCGCGGTCGTCGATATATTCATATGCACTTGCAGCAATCGCTTTTTTTCTGTCTACATGACGATAGATGCTCTCGGCCGAATATTTCCGTTTACGCTCTTGTTCCAACGCAATCGCACCGCCATGCGTCCTCTGCAAAAGCCCCTCTTTTTCCATCGCTTTGATATCATTTCGTATGGTCACTTCAGAGCAATTCAGCTCCTCGCTCAACTGCGCCACCTTGACTTTCCCATATTCTTCTAATTCCTGCAAAATCGCTCTCCGACGTTCCTGCATAATAATCCCCCCATATTCTGTCACTCTTATCTAACATTTACTTTCGACATATCCACATTTTGCATTACAATCTGCATGATCTGTACAAACCGATTTTCAAAACATTCTTTCGGCACGATCAGCGCCTTGTCCGGTCCATAATAAAACCCTATCGTCTTAGGTGTAGAAACTACTTTTTCAATTTGATTCCATTCAAACACAGTCTCACACTCTCCCTGCACCCGAGTCAAATTCTCTTTTCGGAATAAATAACTGCAGCTTTCTTTATATTCCGCATTCGTCTGCATCTGTTTTTTCGCCCGCATCTTTAGCTGGATTGGCGTAAAACTGACAAAACTCGCAGCAGCCACCAGATACAAAACAAGCTGTCCTATCGTTGCCTTATTCATAATCGTAAGGATAATACCAATAAACGCCACTGCCATTCCGAGAACGTTGCTCAAAAATCCTGCAAACTTCGAATACGTGTGAAACAACATAAAATCAAACAGTGCTTTTTCTGTCATCTGTACAAATATTTTTTCTTCCATAAAAGTTTCTCCCTGTTTTCTAAAAACCCCCTTTATTATATCATAAAAAGGGGGTTTTTCCAATCTGTCTTAATTCACTTTTTGACCCTGGTATGCCCATCCTTCCGGAGAATAGATACCAAGTTGTTTCTTCCTCATCATCTTATCAAAAAATGCCACAATAAACGGACATAGGAACAATGTGATGATAGATGCTGTCGCACATTGTGCTGTTGCCATATCTGTATACTGAGCCATCGAAGGATCTGCCTCCGCAACGGCTGCCGGCGTCATTGCCGAGTTCAGCGCTGTCGTACCAATCGCCGCTCCCATTGCATTTCTCTCTTTCTTCGGCAAAAGCAAATTGAATACAAAGAAAAAGATGACAGATGTTGCTGCTGAGATCAATCCTAATATAATTCCAGCTGCTCCGGCGGTCAATATTGTCTTGACATCCGTTTTTGCGCCTATTGAAATGGTCATGAAAAATGTAACAATCGGCTGTGCAGTAGCACATGCTTTTCGGAATCCTGCATCGAGATTTCCCCAAATAAATCCAATCAGAATAGGGATCAATGTCGCGATCAACGATTTAAACGGAATTGATGCAAGTCCTGTTGCTCCCAGTGCAACCAATGTAAAAAACGGTCCATCATTCAATGACAAAATCGAAATCGCTCCTGTATCTGTTGCATTTCCAAACTGTGAAGACAATGATATGTATAGCGATCCATTAGAGTTTGTGATAGCCGCAATCATTACAAACGGTGTAATCCCGAGAAATCCTGCCGGTCCGCAGATTTTTCCGACAATCAACCCAAACGCAACACCTAACAGGAATTTGATTCCGGTAAGCGCAACACCTTTATACAGCGGCATGCCAACTTGTTTGATATTGATTGTAGATCCACACACGATCAGGAAAAATCCCATCATACATGAGTTTCCTTCGTAGAAAAGTGCTGTTACATACCCACCAATCTGAAAGACCTGAGGCACGAACGTCGCGAGCAGAACAGCAATGACCAACGGAATAATGACAAGTCCGCCCGGTAGTTTTTTCATTTTATTCAGTATATCAAAATCTCTTTGTTCCTTTACTTCTTTTGCGCCCATTTTCATGCCCCCCTTTTAGATTTTGCGTTCTTTGTTCAAATACATCTCTTCATACTCCATAATGCGGTCTACTTTCGGAGCGGATCCTCCGCCTGCAAACTCGCACTCCAGCCAGATATCCACCAGGTATTTTGCAAGTTCCACACCGATTACTCGTTCACCCATACACATAATCTGTGCATTGTTGCTCTTTCTGGAACGCTCTGTCGAAAACGGATCATGACATACCGCAGCACGGATTCCAGGAACTTTATTTGCCGTAATCGCCATCCCGATACCGGTGCCGCAGACAAGAATTCCTCTCTCATATTCTCCTCGCGCCACAGCCTCCGCCACTTTTACCGCAACATCCGGATACAGTACAACTTCTCCTTTCTCCGCTCCAAAATCATGATATTCGATTCCTTTACTGTCAAGGTGTTTCATAATCTCCACTTTTAACGCATATGCAGCTTCATCACAACCAATTGCTAGTTTCATAATTCTATTCCTCCTAAACTTTATTTTCTCAATGTCTCCTGGAATAAACGATCTACAATATCACAAGCTGTATGATCATTTCCGGTTAATCCGCCTTTTCCAATTACCGGAAGTCCTTCATAATTTCCGACAAGTCTTCCGATATCTGTTTGTGCAATCACATAGTCAAGCACTTCAATACACTCCACTCCAAGCTGATAGCATACATTCACCATCGTATCTCCGCCTGTTGTATAGAGTCCTGCAATTCTTTTTTTGCCGACCTGTTCCAACACCTGAGAGATAATTGTTCCAAGTCCTGCGTTAATTCGGTTTGCACTCATACCGCTTGAATATCCTCGTTTTTCATCCTCTTTATCCAAATCCAACAACTCTCCATGCAATGCCGTCTCAAACAAAATCGCCCTCGGCTGTTCATCCGATTCCAAAAGTTCTACCGCTTTATTAACCGCTTTAAACGCCTCATCCAAAGCCGCATCTCCTCCGTCAACTAACGGAATTGGCTCAACACTGATTCTCACATGTCTTTTGTCTTCACAGAGCACTTCCATCTGTCTCTTCGTCACCGGCGTCGCGCTTCCTGCTGCAATCAAAACAGTCTTTCCCGTCTCATCTGCTTTTCCTTCTGGTACATTTGCCTCTTCTGCCTGTATCAAGCCTCTTCCATATGCAAGCTTTGCCGTAAATGGTCCTGGATCTACCGCTACCACATCCCACGCAAGGTCAATACATGCTTTTGCAATATTCTCAACATCTTCAAGAGTGGCCGCATCGACCACAATAACCTGGCATTTCTCTTCACGCTGGTCTTCCAACGCCTCCCGAATCGCACCCACTCCCGCAAGTACTTGATCCAGTTTTACAAGACCAACTTTCCTCTTTGTCTGTCCCGCAAGAAGTCGTGGAATATAATTTTCTTTTACAGGTGTCCGCACATCCTGCGCCACCGGTGTGCGAATCAACGGCACTCCGTCGATAATCGAATATCCACCTGCCACGATACGTTTTGACTGCGGCATTGCCGGAACCACAACTGCAACGGTATCTTCTGCCATCTGATCCAGCATCGCATCAATCTCTATACCAACTCCCCCTCGAAGAGTGGTATCAATTCTTTTCGAAAAATATTTTACCCCCATTCGTTTTAACGCAAGCGTTGCAGATTTCACTTTCTCGTATGCCTCATCAGCCGGAAGCGCCCTGCTGTTACTGCTTACCAAAATCGCATCTAACGCTTCTGCATTTTTTGTATTTTCCGCTGCTGTTTCATTAAAAAACACCGCTGTTCTTGCTTTCGATCTTGCCAGTAACACACCTGTCGTTGTCGCCCCTGTCAGATCATCTGCTACTGCTCCGATTAATGGCATTTCAACCGCCTCCTTTTATTTCTTTTGACTTTTTTCATGTTGAAGAGCTGCATACTCTGAGACCACTTTGGTTGATTCTATCAAACTTACCGCTCCCGCAATTCCTTTTCCCGCAATGTCAAATGCAGTTCCATGATCGACAGAACTTCTAATAAACGGAAGTCCAAATGTCAATGTCACCGATTTTTCAAAATCCAATGTCTTACATGCAATATGTCCCTGATCATGATACAACGAAAGAATCGCATCATATTTTCCTGACTTTCCAATGTGGAAAACAGAATCCGCCGGGCAAGGACCTACTGCATTGATTCCCATTTCCTGCGCCGCCTTTACCGCCGGTTCCAGTTCATCAATTTCCTCTCTTCCGAATAAACCATTGTCACCATTATGTGGGTTCAGTCCCGCAACTGCAATAAGCGGATTTTCAATTCCTACTTTTCTAAGTTCCTTATCAATATTGATTACATTGTCCAAAACAACTTCTTTTGTCGCATAATGACAAGCATCCACCAAAGACATATGCCTGCTCACAAAAAATACCCTCAGCTTATGGCACGAGAACATTGTCAATGCATACGGCGAATTTGTCGCATGCTGGTAAATCTCTGTATGTCCAGGTTCTTGAATACCAACCAGCTTAATCGCACCTTTATGAATCGGAGCTGTGGAAACAGCATCTATTTTCTTTGCCATTCCAAGTTCAATGGATTTCATAATCCAGTCAATTGCCATCTGACCTGCAAGCGCCTGTACTTTTCCCCATTCAATAGAATCTGTATCATATTCACCCGTCTCAATGATATCAACCGTACCATATTCAAATTTTGCCTCTTCCGGATCTTGGATCCGGTTATATCTCAATTCTTTTCCCAATATTTTAGCTGCTCTTTCCATAATTGCGACACTTCCGATTACAAACGGTCTGCAGCATTCATGAATTTCTTTTTCCAGCATTGTCTCCACTACTGTCTCCGGTCCTATTCCTGCCGGATCTCCCATTGTTATCGCTGTGATAGGTTTAAATCTTGTTTCGCTCATAGCATTTCATTTCCTTTCGTTTTATTTTATTTATATTTCGTTTTCTTTTATTTTATATTTTGATTTTACGACTATTCTTTTGTTTTTTCAACACTTTTTTACTTTTTCATTCTTTTTAACATTTAAACAAAATAACTTTTGTGCATTTTGCACTATATTTTTATTAATTGCTTTCGTTTATTTTCGTTTTTATGTTTTCTTTTGTTTTTATTGATTTCACTTCGCACATGAGATATAATAAACCCATAAGCAACGTCACAATTTTATTCAGGAGGAATTCATATGCAGAAAAAACTTTATTTTGGAACAAACTTAAAGATGTACAAGAACATAGCTGATACCGTTAGTTACCTGCAAAAACTGGCAGAAAACACAAAAGATATCAGTCGGGATGAGATCACACTATTCGTCATTCCTTCTTTTACTTCCCTTCCCTCTGCTTCAACTTCAGTTGACCACAACCTAATCAAATTAGGAGCACAAAATATGTGTTGGGAAGAAGAAGGGCAGTTTACAGGAGAGATTTCTCCATTAATGCTAAAAGAATTGAATTTGGAGCTCGTCATGATCGGACATTCGGAACGCCGTCACGTCTTTGGTGAGACAGATTTTGAAGAAAATAAAAAAGTGCACGCTGCACTCTCTCATGGGTTTACCACTCTGCTTTGCATCGGAGAAACCGCTGCCGAAAAAGAATACGGTATCAGCGACGAAGTGCTTCGCACACAATTAAAAGTAGGGTTTCACGGCATCACCAAGGAACAGGTTCCAAACATTTGGGTTGCTTACGAACCTGTCTGGTCTATCGGGGTAAACGGAATCCCTGCTTCTGCAGAGTATGCTGAAGAAAAACACAAGATAATTAAGTCTACACTCTTTGAGCTGTTCGGCGAGGAAGCTTCTGATATTCCTGTGTTATACGGCGGAAGCGTCAACCCACAAAACGCGAATCAATTGATTGTCCAGCCCTCCATCGACGGACTGTTCACCGGACGAAGCGCATGGCAGGCGGATAATTTTAATAGCCTGATTCGGGATGCAAAGAAAACATACGAGAAACAATAACGCAAAAAAACAGGAATGCTCTCCTTAAGAGATTTATTCCTGTTTTTTACTATTTTCTTATAATGCATGTTTATATATCTAAATTTAATAGTTCTTTTGTACTTGTAATCACGATATCCGCCTCTTGTAATATTGTTGCATCTCCTATCCCAATACAACTCATCCCTGCTGACTTGGCTGCTCTGATTCCTGCTTTTGCATCCTCAATTACAACACATTCTCCATACGGTATCCCCATTAATTCTGCACCTTTGGTAAACACTTCGCTAGATGGTTTTGGTTTTTCAATCATATTTCCATCTACAATGACATCAAAATATTTTTCCAATTCAAGCTGTTCAATAATCTTTCTACCACTTTTGCTTGCCGAACCGAGTGCAATTTTATCCCCTCTTTTTTTTATTTTTTTCAAAAACTCTTCTACTCCGGGTAAAATTTCACTTCTGTCTAATTTTGAGATCATATCTAGATAATACGTATTTTTTCGATTCGCCAACTCTATTTTTTCTTGTTGAGACAAGCCTTTTATATTTCCTACCTCCAGCAAAATCTCCAAAGATGCCATACGACTAACTCCCTTTTGTCTTTCATTATGAACAGCATCAAATGTAAAACCAAGTTCCCTTGCCAATTTTTGCCATGCAGTTAAGTGGTATTTAGCAGTATCCGCAATCACACCATCCAAATCAAATATAAACCCTTTCATGCTACTCCTTCTCGTTTTATTCTATATACACTTTTTGTTTTTAGTTCATTTACAGTATCCCCAATTTTTATTTTAATCGGAACAGTCAGCTCTTTTTCAGGTTCTATCAGAATCTTCTCTTTCTCAATTATGACCTTGAGATAAGTTCCTTTTTCGCAAATATAAAATTGCATTCTTTTCCATCTCTTCGGGAGTCGTGGCATAATTTCCAAATATCCTTTTCCATGCAAAATTCCTGCAAACCCTTGAATAATACAATTCCAAATCCCTCCTAGCGAGGCCGCATGTATTCCATCTGTAGAATCTTTCGGATTTTCATTAATATCAATTTCCAATGCTTTTTCAAAAAACTCATAGGCCATTTGTTGTTCTCCAATCCTTGAACAAGCAATGGAGTGAGCGCAAACGCTTAGAGAAGAATCATGCAAGGTTCTGCTTTCATAAAATAATACGTTTTTTTTCACTGTCTCTGCATCAAACAAATGTGGAAATAAATTCAGCATCATAACCACATCCGCCTGCTTTAACACCTGCATATCGACCACTTCCGCACGACTATAATCTAAAAGTACGGCCTGTTTGATATAAGATTGTTTATAATATTCTATATTTTCCATTTGTCTCTTTTGAAGAAATGTATCGTCCTGAGGAATAATTCCATCTTGGTTTGGTTTTGGTATGTACAATTTTTCCAGTCGATTTTTCCAAATATCTTGTTTACTTTTCCAACCTACTAGATGCTCTTTTTCCGCCCCCAAAACCTTGTCTATATGTTCTAGTACTTCAAGTCCTTTTTCTATACAGTAAGCAGCCATTATATTCGTATATGCGTTATTATCTATATGTTCTGTATATTCATCTGGTCCTATAACATCTAATATCTCATACTGTTGTTTCGCATTATTATATGTCATTCTGGAACTCCAAAAATCTGCAGCTTCTAACGTCATCTCATACCCAGCAGTTTTCATAAATGCCTCATCTTCTGTCGCGTAATAATATTCCCACAATGCAAAAATGATATCTGCCGTTACATGATGTTCTTTTATCCCAGACCACACTTTTGTTGCTCTTCCCGTATGAATGTTAAGCGCGGCATAAAGCGGTGTTTCCTCTGTTCCATCATCTGCTGCTTCCCAAGGGTACATTGCACCTTTGTATCCATACTCTTTTGCCTTTTTTCTAGCGCCTTCTATTCCTCGATATCGAAATTCCAAAAGGTTTTTTGCAATCTGTGGAAATACATTTTTAAAAAATGGAAGTATAAATAATTCCGTGTCCCAAAATACATGACCTTTATATCCTTCTCCAGTTAACCCTTTTGCCCCCACACTATACCGTGAAGTAAAAAATGGTGTCATTCCTAGCAAATGATATTGTGCAAATAAAATAGCTGCTCTTTCTTCATCAGAGATACCGTCTATCTGAATCTCAGCATATTTCCAATATTTTTCAAAACACTCCCTATGCCTTTTATAGCATTGCTCATATCCATCTTTTGAATATTGTTTTAAAAGTGAGATGATTTTTTTCGCATAATCTTCATTAAAATTATCTCCTGTTTCTATGTAGCTGCTTTTTTGAAACACAAGCGCCTGACCCTTTTCTGCTCGAAAACAATACTGACCATAAACACTACGCCGTTTTAAAATATAATTAACCTGCTGGCTTGTCTCTTGCTCCGACACACATACTGCTGTTACTGATAACTTTTTCTCTTTTGTTACTTTATTTACTGTATGCAGATATTTCTTATCATAAACTCTTGCTTCTACTTCTTCAAAATGTGAAACACCACTATTTGTAATCTGCCCATTAATCCCTGTTTCCAGCATAATCTGCGCTGAATCATCCAATGGTGTAATTTCCACTGAATGGCAAAGAAGGTGCAAATCCTCCAGGGACGCAAAACGTCTCGACTTAAATTCATATCTTTTTCCATCAGACGTACGCAGTATAAAAAAAATCGAAAGCTCTCCACTTTTAACATTTAACTTCTTTTTATATTCTAAAATTTCGCATAAATCAGGACCGACTCTCTCTCCATTCACCCACATGTTTATCAATGTAACATCTGGACAATTCACAAGCTCTTTCACTTCATGTTCATACGCCTTATTATACATACCTGCCACAAACATTCCTCTGTTTTCTGTTAACACTTGCTGTTCAAAGCATCCTCGAACTCCCAAGTATCCATTACATTGTGAAAACACCGTCTCTGTTTTAAGCGAAAACTCCTCTTTATATTGGTCTTCTACTAACCAAATATCATCATTCTGTCTTTCTACCTGATAGTAAATCATACATAATACTCCCGAATGTCTATAGTTAAAGAAATATCGGACAGCCTCTTTCAGCCGAAGCGTATAATCCGTCGACGACCCGTTGTACCACCACTGCCTCTGAACTTTTTACAATCAGTTCTTCTTTGCCCAAACATGCATGCACAAAGTTTGCAATACTGTTGTAATGTCTGTCCGTTTCCTGTTCAAATGGATACGTTTCATTTATTAAGCCTAATTCATTCTCTCCGTAAATCTCCATCGGAAACAACGAAGCTCCTGCAAATTCCCCAAATATATTGACATTTCGTATATCTTTTTCCTTTATATTCAGTGCAAATGCTGTCTCCAAGTTTATACTTGCTCCATTTTTTAAATGAATAAATCCAAATGCACTGTCCTCAACTGTGAATTTTTCTGGATTCCACTGTCCCATCAATCCAATACCTTTTCGTGTTCCTATTTTTTGATGAGTTGTCGCACACACATAGTCAATTTCCGGAAACCCCATCATATAAAGAGCCAGATCAAGCATATGAATTCCAATATCAATCAGTGCTCCTCCACCCTGCATGTCTTTGTTTATGAAATTCCCCCAACCTGGAATCCCTCTTCTTCTTATAGACTGTACCCTTGCCGCATAAATCTCCCCAAAGTCATTTTTCTCAATTTTTCTTTTTAGATACTGCATGTCCTCTCCATGGCGAAAGTGAAAATTAAAAGTAAGTAGTTTTCCCTTTTTTTCCGCAAGAGCATGCATTTCTTCCGCCTCTGCCACTGTAAGTGCAGGTGGCTTTTCGCATAACACGTGACATCCTTTTTTCAGAGCATAACAAGCAGTCTCAAAATGAAATCGATTTGGCACACAAATGCTTACCGCATCCGGGCTGATCTTTTCAAACATTTCCTCCTTTGTCCGAAAATATTCTGGTATTTGAAATTGTTCTGCTGTTTTCTTTGCCTGCTCAAGATTCACATCACAAATACCAATGACTTCTACTTTATCTTCCATCTTCTTATAGTTCGGAAGATGAGATGCCCACACAATTTGTCCAGCCCCAATCAAAGCTATTTTTAATTTTTCCATGTAATATCCCCCATTTACATAAACTGTTTCATATACGGAATGGAGGACTTATATGCTTCTAACGCATTCTCTCCACGGATTCTTCCCTCATTGATAACGGCTCCTTCATACCCGATTTCTTTTAAAGTATTCATGTGGCGTTTAAAGTCAATCGATCCCGTTCCCGGCTGATATCTGTGATTTTCCGCAATATGAATATGCCCATAATAATCTTTATATTTTATAAGGGATTCAGAAATATCATCCTCCTCTATACTCATATGATAAAAATCTCCAGTGATTTTTACCATTTCATACATTCCTTTATCAATAGTGTTTACTGCATCTTGAATTGTATTCAGCATATGATCCTGATAACGGTTCAATGGCTCTAAATAGATGTAAACTCCACATTCTTTTGCCACTTTATCCAGTTCGCTCAATGAGTCCATAATCGCTTTTACATCACCTTCATGACTTCTTGGCGATACCATAGGCGGAAGGCGGAATGTAAACATCCCCCAAGCTGCCGGAACTACCACACCAGTTCCTCCTACTTCTTTCAAAGCACGAATAATTTGTTTTAAATCCTCAACGCCATTGACTCTTCTTTCTTCAATAAAATCTCCAATCCATCCTCGATATCCACCACATGCAGTTGTAACTGGCAGACCACTTTCTTGAATTGCTTTTTTCACTTCTTCAACATTTTCAACCAATACTTTTCCATCAATCTCAAAAGCCTCAAATCCCATATTTTTTACAAAACAAAACTTTTCAACCAGATCTTTTGGGAAAAAATCTTTATCCTGTGTTCCTAATAACATTCCTTTTCACCTCCAAATTCAACGCCCATTTTAATACTTTCTTCTGGATGTGTATCCACATAGCGGCAAAATGCCTCTGCACAATCCTCAAACTTCACAACTGGATATACAATATCCTCACAGTTCAAATATCCGCTCATCAGCAATTCCCATACCGTATCTTCAATCCTCTTTCTATTCCATCTTGGATATTCAGGATTTGGCTCACTGCATGCTCTTGAGAAAATAATTTTCCCATAGTTGAAATGGGCTTCCCTACCAAAACACAATCCCGCCGGATACTCTTTTGCAAATGCAACAAACGCAATAGTGCCACCATATGCCAGCCCTTTCAATGCTGCCTGAAGTGCATATACATTACCACTTGTCTCGATAATTGCATCTGCGCCTAATTTGCCTGTTAATCTTTTAATTTCCATTCCCACATCACACATCATGGAATCCAATGTATAATCTGCACCATATTTTTCCGCAATGTCTCTTCGGTGTTCAATCGGATCTACGCCAATCACAACAGATGCTCCAGCTCTTTTGGCAAGTTGAATTGCAATTTGTCCAATTGCACCAAGCCCGATTACAACAACATTATCTCCAGCCCGAACATTAGCATCACGCACACCACTTAATGCGAACTGTGCCGGATCATAACAAACGGCATTCTTTGCGGATGCCTCTTTTGACATTTTGCGAAGTTTGTAATTATCTATTGCATTTACAATCTGCGTCTCCTTAATCGGTCCATAAGAACACACCCTGTCCCCAACTTCATATTCTGTCACATCAGAACCAATTTCTGTAATAGTTCCTACCCACATATTTCCAAGAGGCAAATCCCCAAACTCAATTCCTCTTGGCTCATCTTCATTTCTCTTTGTAAATACTCTCCATTCTTCATCAAACTTTCCATCTATGAATGGCGATGTAGCCCTAAAGTCTGCAATTTCTGTCCCATGCTTTGGGGCGGCAAATTCTACTTTTACCTTTACTTCATTGCTTTTTAATCCCCTGTCTTCATACTCCCTTAACTCAGCTTTTCTTGGTGATGTTGCCACTAATTTCTTCATTTTTTACTCCTTCTTTCTTCTCAATTTATCCTTTCACGCCACCCTCTGTTGCACCGCCTTTAATCATCTTCTCACTAAATGCGTACATAATAATAATTGGTAATGATGTCACCAAAGACGCAGCCATCATTCTTCCCCATACATAATCAGGCGTATTAAACAGAGAATTTAAACCAATTGATAATGTAAACAAATCAGAGGAATTCAAGAACACAGAGGCGAACAAATAATCATTCCACGAAATCATAAATGCATATACAAACACAGAAATAATACCAGATATAGATAAAGGTACAATAATCTTTAAAATACACCCAATACGTGAGAGTCCATCTACTCGTCCTGCCTCTTCCAATTCCTTAGGAATCGTGTCAAAATAACTCCGTATCATATATACCGACGTCGGCATTGTCTGCACAATCATACAAATAATAAGAGACGTTCTTGTATTCACAAGCCCAACTGAAGATACTATTTTGAATAACGGTACGATTAAAAGAATTCCAGAAAACATATACACCATGTAAAAGCTTTCGTTAATAACTCTTTTTCCCGCAAATTTCAATTTTGATAAAGCATATCCACCTAAAATTCCGATTACCACAGAAATCGCCGAAGATATTGTTGATACAAAAAGGCTGTTTTTAAAATACTCCACAAACGGAAAAATCTTCGGGTTAAAAATGTCCTTATAATGTTCTAACGTAAATGTCTTTGGAATCAGTGTTGGCGGAAATGCGATTGCTTCTTTGGATGTTTTCAAAGAAGTTGTCAGCATCACCCAGAATGGTAATAATAAAATCATTAAAAAAATTACCAAACTGATATAAAACATTGTTTTTCTAATGACCTTGCGTCTACTCACTTCTAAACACCTTCTTTCTAATTCCCAAAATAAATGCAAAAATAAAGATAAACAAAATAATCGAAATACCCGCTGCCCGTCCTAGATCATTTGTAGCAAACGCCATGTCATACAAATATACGCCGATTACATCTACCTGTTTCGTTAATAGATAAACTTCTGTAAACATATAAAACACCCAAATTGTTCTTAAACTGATTACAGTTGCTAAAACCGGTTTAATTGCCGGAAATGTCACCACCTTAAACTGTCCCCACCAATTTGCTCCATCGATTTTTGCAGCTTCATAAAGCGTCTTGTCAATCGTTTGCAAAATCGCATAAAATGAAATGTATGCATAGGGGAAAAACTTCCATACAGCAAAAACTGTTACAAGAATAAATGCACTAATTGGATTATCAAACCAAAGCGGTGCTTCCTTACACCAGTGAAACACATCTGTCATCAGATAATTAATGATTCCATATGTATTATTAAACATATATTTCCATACAAAAATCAACGAAATTGATGGTACGACATAGGAAAGAATTACAACGGCATTTACTATTTTTTTGCCCTTAAATTCTCTATTTAAGAAAATTGCTACAGCTAACCCTAAAACTGTACTGATTATTACTACCAGCGCTGTAAATGCAACTGTTACAAATATACTTTTGTAAAATGCCGAGTCCGTTAACAATTTTACGAAATTTTCTATCCCAATAAATTCTGCTGCTTTTCTTGGATTGAGTGGAACATCTTGAAAACTGATTACAATATTATAAATCATCGGATAGCCAATTAGTAATATCAACAAAATGATACTTGGTGCCAGAAGTCCATAAGCTAGACGATTGTCCTTAAAATGTACTTTTGCTTTTCTTCTCATATCCATTTTCTCCTTTATCTCTCCCCAAGATCTTTCTATGATCTCAGGGAGACTGATTTTACCTATTCCACAATTTCTTCAATTTCCTTTTGTGCATTTTTTATTGTTTCTGCAATATCTTTTCCATTTACGGTTATATCATTTATAGCCTTGCTGATAACACCTTTTCGTGTTACATCTCCCATATCAAGAAAATTCTTTCCATCCACAGATCCAAAAATCTGAAGATTATTGAATGCATCTGAAATATCCTGACTAATAGCCTCAAATGACTTTATTACTTCGTTATCCATGTAGCTTTCACTTTGTGCTACTGAATTCAACACTGGTTGTAATCCTCCTGGTGACATATGAAGCCATTTGATATTATTCTCATCTTCCATCATAAATGTAACAAATTTTTCTGCCGCTTCCCTCTCTTCGTCCTTTAAATCAGCTGAAATAGAAAGTACCGATACCGTTCCAAATGTTGCTGCTGATTTGTTTGTAGGAACTGCAAATCCAATTTGATCTGTCATTCCTTCTTCATATATAGCAGGAAGCAGATAAGTAGAATAAAGTGCCATAGGAACAGAGCCATTCATAAAAGCATCCTTCACTTCTGTCGTGTCATTTGAACCTGGCATTGTATATTCTGAAAGCATCTTATAATATTCGAATGCTTCCGTCATCTCAGGTGTATCAAATACTACATTTCCATCCGCATCAAATACATTTGCATCATTGGAAAGTGCAAATTGTGAAAAAACCTGTTCGGAAAATACCCCATCCACTGTCGGAATTGCTATTCCATATTTTCTATTATCTTTGTCACAAAAAGCCTCTGCAATCTTACGAATATCTTCCCAATTCTCTGGTGCTTCAAATCCTTTTTCTTGCAACATTTTCTTGTTATAGAAAATACCTTGTACCCATCCTGAAACTGGAACACCCGTATAATTTTCCCCATCTTCGGTCTTCACGATATCTAGAACCTTTCCATAAAATGACTCCTGTCCAATTTTATCAATTACATTTTTTACAGATTTAAAGTCAATAAACTCATTTTTTGCATTTGTTTTTGCAAAATCCTGCCCTAATTCCATGACCGCCGGAAGTTCTCCACTTGTTCCCAATGCCGTCACTTTCGTTTCATACGCATCTTCATTTACCGGAATCTGTTCCACTTCAATACCTGCATTTTCATCTTCAAACTTTTCAATTAGCTCGTCCACCACTTCTTGGCGTTCTTGTTCCACCATAGAATGCATAAACTGAATCTTTACTTTTCCCTCTTTGTTCTTTCCGCTTTCTTTTGCTCCACAGGCTACTGTTGATAATATTAAACAGCCTGCCAATACAATTGTTACTACTCTTTTCTTCATTATTCTCTCCCTTTCTTCATTTTATTTTTAATATGTCTTTCTTTTACCCATCTAGCCTGCAGCCCCAACATATTTACAGATTCACTTATCCACTCTCCACTAAGTAAATCTTCACCACTAATACCCGGCACTGTTATCTTTAAGTCCTCATTAGACACATTAATTAACACATATATTTTTTCTCCCGTTTCTTCATGTTCCCTTAGAAGCGCAAATATCTCTGGTTTTATCTTCAACACTCTCTGTGATGCAAGTGGTGAAAATGCTGATTCTTTTTTTCTAATATTAATTCTTCTTAAAAATTCTCGAAATACTTCTTTTCTATTTCCTTCGGACTTCAATTCTTCTTCCAATTTATCAATTGACATTTTTTCTCGATTTATCCTGCGGTTTATCCCAGAAGTTTCTACTCCATAATAGTCATTTCTCGAACCAAGCAAACTATGTATATAAATTCCCGGCACTCCCTGCATAGACAAGAGAATTGTCTGAGCTATGAGAAATTTGGCAATTCTTAATTTGTCATTCTCTTCCGAGCCAGCCAAGGCGTCTTGATAATTTATATTTAACTCATATGGACTTCTCGTTCCATCTCCATTATCTTTATAGGATACCCTGCCTCCATGTTTTAATGTTGCCTCTATTAAAATATCCTGTTCTTCTTTTGTAAGTATTCCTTCTGTCGGACGAACCCCAATCCCATCATGAGAAGATAGGAAGTTAAAGAAAGTAGTCTGCTTAGATGGAAGCTTTAAAGTTTCCGCCCACGCCGACAACTTTTCTGCATTTCCAGTCAAAATAGAAAACATTGTAAGAGGTGGTAAAGGGAACTGATATACTAATCCCGCTTCATCATATCCATTTCCAAAATAGCTAATGTTCTCACTATGAGGGACATTTGTCTCTGTAACTAGAATTGTTCCCGGCGCATACTCATCCACTACTTCTCTCATTATTTTTATCAGTTCATGTGTTTGCGGAAGATGCATACATGTTGTTTTTCTTTCTTTCCACATAAAACCAATTGCATCCAGCCGAATATATCTAGCTCCCTTCGATGCATAAAACAATAAAACATCAAGAATTTCTAGTAGTACTTCTGGATTAGCATAGTTCAAATCAATCTGATCTTCACTAAATGTTGTCCACACATATTTTTCGCCTTCATGTGTCTGGAACGGCGTAAGCAACGGCAACGCTCTAGGACGAATCACTTTGCTATAATCTGCATCTTTATCCGATACTATAAAATAATTATTGTAGGGTTCCTCTCCTTTCAAAAACTTTTGAAACCATTCACTACTCTGTGAAATATGATTAATCACTGCATCAAACATAAATGAATAAGACTTTCCAAATACCTCAATTTCGTCCCAATCTCCCAGAGACTCCTCAATTTGTTTATAATCTATAACAGAAAATCCATCATCTGACGTATATGGAAACATGGGAAGAATGTGAATGGTCGAAATCGCATCCCCTACATACTTTTCCATAAACTGTCTAAGCGTCCTAAAGTGTTTTCTGCCCTCTTTTTGAATGGAATCTCCATAAGTAATCAGAACAATGTCGCTTTCATCTACCCACTTTTTTTCACAAACCGTTCCGCTGTATTTCGCAAATCTTTTTTCCATTTCTCGGATAAGATTCTGTACTGCATCTTTATCGGAATACACTTGCAACAAACGGTTTTCAATACTTTTTCTTCTCTGTTCTTTCATTATTCCTCCTTCCGACAACGTTGTCATTTTGAAATATAGGATATGTCAACGTTGTCATTCTTAGAATCAACGCTAAGTTGATTCTCTTTCTATGACTTCTGATGGAATTAAAATTTGCCTCTCTCTTTCCGAATCTTGATTCTCTAGTAAGTCATCTAACATATCAATACATTCCATTGCCAATTGTCTAAAATCTTGTTTCATTGACGACATTGCTGGATACATATATTCACAAATCGATATATTGTCTATTCCTAATACCGCAACATCTCCGGGAATATTTAGATTCTTTTGGTGCAGTAATTTGTATACTCCTAATGCTCTCTCATCACCTGAAACAAAGAAAGCTTCTGTTGCTTCATTTTCTATAATATCTTTCGCTGTATCAAATGCCTTTTCTTTTGTGTCCACTTCATATATAATGCGATATTCTATACCACTTTCCTTTATCGCATCTAAAAAGCCCTTCACACGAAACTGAGTTGACAAAAATTTTTCTTCACCAACTAAAAAACAAATCTTTTTATATCCTCTTTCCAAAAGATATTTTCCACCTTTATACCCAACATCGTAGTTATCAAGGCTAACCGAATGGGCATTCTCTCGATCTGGCTGCCCAAATACTACATATGGTGTTTTGGTCTGTTCTAGATACTCTAGTCTCTTATCCTTATGAACTGTTTCTAACAAAATTGCTCCATCAGCAATACCACTAGACAATAAATAAAATCCATCTGTCTCATCTTCCAGATAGCTTTCCCCATTTGATGGAGATGTAATTACTTTCAACCCCTTCTCTTTTGCATATCGAAACAAATATTTAAGCATTACATTATGCCACATACTCATGTGCTCTTCTTTATGCCGATCCACAAATATTATAATAATATTTGTACGATTCTGTTTTAATCCCCTCGCCAGAAGATTCACCTGATAACCAAGCTTTTTCATTGCACTTAAAACTTTATTTCTAGTTTCTTCACTAACATTCTCACTATGATTGATTACCCTTGAGACTGTTTTAATCGAAACATTACAATACTGTGCAATATCAATGATTGTCACTTTTTCCATATTGTGTACTTCTCTTCCTTCGTCTTACATTGTCGTTACAATTATATTTTACCTAAAATGTCAATACCTCAACTATTTTTGTGTTTATGTGCGCTTTGCACTTTTCCATAATCTCATAACCTGCTCTACCGCTGCGCTCATATTTTTCTTTGCATTTTGGGGCTGCATTGCCTCTTGAAGGGTAACTGCTTTCCTAACAATCGGGAAAAAAGCATCAATTCCATTTTCGTTGCAATTCATAGCGTCTGTAGTCACGCCACCTGCAAATGCAATAACCGGTTTTCCAAATCGCTTAGCCAATTTTGCAACCCCTATCGGTGCCTTTCCCATTGCTGTCTGACCGTCCATTCTACCTTCTCCCGTAATAACAAGATCAGTTTCTTTTATATACTGTCCCAAATTTGTTTCTTCCAAAACAATTTTTACTCCCGGTTCCAATACAGCCTTTGTAAATGTCAGAAATGCAAACCCCAATCCTCCTGCTGCTCCGACTCCTGGATATGTTTCATCTGCATTAGGATATGTTTCTTTCACAAGTTGTGCATAATCCCTCATCCACTTGTCCATTTGCAAAACTAATTTATCATCTGCTCCTTTTTGAGGACCATATATAGCACTACACCCTTTTTTACCACATAATGTATTTGTCACATCGCACGCAACCCGAAAATAGCATTCTTTCAACTCTGGCAACACATGTTCTGTACAAATCTTTCTTACTTTAGCAACTCCCTTTGCTCCAAATGGAACTTCTCTTCCTTCCTCATCCAAAAATCTGTATCCCAATGCCTGAAGCATTCCAATTCCTGCATCATTGGTTGCACTTCCTCCAATTCCTACAATAAATTTTCTGCACCCCTTTTCAATTGCATCCAAAATCATTTCTCCTACACCATATGTCGTTGTATAGAGGGGATTTCTATCCTTTCCTTCTACCAGCGGAAGTCCGGCTGCACTAGCCATTTCAATGACTGCCGTTTGATTTCCGTGCAAAATTCCATACTCACATTCAATCATTCGACCTCGTGGTCCTGTTACTTTAACTTTACGTTTTTCTCCATCCATACCATGTACTAATGTATTCACAGTCCCCTCTCCGCCATCGGCTAGGGGTCTTACTTTTATCTGTGCATTTGGATACACCTTTTTTACACCTTCACAAACTGCTCTGCCTGCCTCTTCTGAGGAGAGGCTACCTTTGAAGGAATCAATTGCAACCACTATTTTCATTTTGTTATTTCCCATCCTCCCCTTTTTTTCTTATTATATTCCTTTTTTCTCCTACTGAAAATATTATATATACTATTCTTTTTATTTATTATCTGTTACAATATGGTATATATAACATTTAGGAGGTCCCAATGAATACACAAATCACTCAAAAATTAGCACAACAAATTGTAGATACCGTCAAGGATGTATGCGGGCAGAATATTAACTTTATAGACTGTAATGGAATCATTATTGCCAGTACTGATGACAAAAGAATCGGAACATTCCACGAAATCGGTCTAAAAGCAGCCTCTACAAAACAAATGATAGAAGTGGCAGAAAACAGTAATTTTCTAGGCACACAAATCGGCCTGAACCTTCCTATCTTCTATAATCATTCAGTCGTAGCTGTAATCGGAATTACAGGACAACCCGCACACATTCGAAAATATGCTCGACTTGCAGAACGAATTACCCATCTTCTTATTCGAGAAAAAGAGCTTGCATCTTTTAGCCGCTCTCAAGAGGAAAAACGCAACTATATTACACAGGCACTACTTTCACAAGAAAAAATGCAACCAGGATACTTAGACACGTTATTGAATGAATTTCATGTTGACAAGAGGAAAAACAAACGGATTTTACTTATTCAATTATCCTCCAGATATCATTTTTCTAACTTACCTATGATTGAGCAAAAAGTATATCAATTCTTTTCCTCCGCCCAAATCAAGCTGTTTACTTTTGAATACCCAAACCGCTATCTTGCTATAATAGAGGAGGACATTTTTTCTCAAAAAGAGTTATTTATAAAACATTTTTCATTCGAACAAAAACAACTTCTATCAATTGCAGTCGGAAAATCTGTATCCCTCTATCAGCTTTTTCAATCATTTGATTCTGCCTTGACCGCTTTAAAGAGTATTGAGGTTTCCAATTATTCTTATGTCCTCTTTGATACTTTGACCTTAGAAATTATCACTTCATCTTTAAATACAAATGCTAAAGAAGCATATCGAGAAAAAACATTATCCGCGCTTTCAGAAGATGATATATCATTAATTTCCGCCTATTATGAAGAAAATATGTCACTCCAAAGCACGTGTCAAAAGCTCTTTATTCATAAAAATACATTACAAAACAGACTTGACCGCATCTATGAGAAATCCGGATATAATCCTAGAAAATTTCGAGATGCCGCTCTGCTTTATCTTGCACTAAAACTATAAGTGATTTAAAGGAGATACCCCAAGAAAAAATTGATTTTACATAGACATATTTTACTTTTGAGAAAGGGGAGTAAATCATACACTCCCCTCTTCACCAATATTTTTAATAAGATTTTCCCCAGTATGCCATGTGTTTTGCAGGTTTTCCGCAGAAGATACATGTGTCTGAAATCATCTCTTCATCTTCGATCAGACAACGCGTGGAAGCTCCACCTGTAGCGTATTTGATCTCGCCTTCACATTCTTCATCTCCACACCAGCAAGCTTTTACAAATCCACGGTTTGCTTTGAATTTTTCAACCATCTCATCCATTGTAACGGCTGTATCAATATGTGAATTTAAGAATGTTTTTGCTTTCTCATACATATCTTTCTGAATTGTCTCTAAAATCTCACCAAGTTTTGTTGTAATCTCATCGATAGAAACAACAATCTTTTCACGTGTATCACGACGTACAACAACAACCTGATTCTTCTCGATATCTTTTGGTCCAATCTCGATACGTGTTGGGATACCAAGAATCTCCTGCTCACTGAATTTCCATCCTGGACTCTTCTCTGAATCGTCGATTTTCGCTCTGTATCCAGCTGCTTTTAATGCTGCCAACAATTCATCTGCTTTTTCAAGAACTCCTTCTTTATGCTGAGCAATTGGAATTACTTTTGTCTGAACCGGTGCAATTCTTGGTGGCAATACAAGTCCGTCATCATCTCCGTGAACCATAATGATCGCACCGATAATTCTTGTGGAAAGTCCCCATGATGTCTCATATACACTGTGAGGCTGGTTATTTTTGTCTATATATTTGATGTTAAACGCATCTGGGAAACCATTTCCGAAGAAATGGCTTGTTGCTGACTGCAACGCTTTTCCGTCATGCATAAGCGCTTCTACTGTGTAAGTATCCTGAGCTCCCGCAAATTTTTCATTCTCTGCTTTTCTTCCTGATACGAACGGAATTGCAAGCGAATCACGGATAAAGTCCTGATATACTTTCAACATAGTAAGTGTTCTCTGTTCAGCCTCTTCGTATGTCGCATGAATTGTATGTCCTTCCTGCCACAAGAATTCTCTTGAACGCAAGAAAGGTCTTGTTGTCTTTTCCCAACGAAGCACGGAATTCCATTGATTCCATACTTTTGGTAAATCTCTATGTGAACGAACCATCTTGCTCCACAAGTCACAGAATAATGTCTCTGATGTAGGTCTGATACAAAGTCTTTCCTGAAGTCTTTCCATTCCTCCATGTGTTACCCACGCTACTTCCGGTGCAAATCCTTCGATATGGTCTCCTTCTTTTTCAAGCAGACTTTCCGGAATCAACATTGGTAAAGATACGTTCTCTACACCTGTCTCTTTAAATCTCGCATCCAAATCTTTCTGAATGTTCTCCCAGATCGCATAACCGTTCGGTAAGTAATTCAAGCATCCTTTTACTGATGAATAGTCACAAAGTTCTGCTTCACGTACAACATCTGTGTACCATTGTGCGAAATCTTCATCTCTCGCCGTAATCGCTTTTACAAGTTTTTTTTCGTTTGCCATGTTTTTCTCTCCTTTTTATTTGCAGGGCCCCTTGCCCCATCTTATTTTTTGAGGAAATAAAAAGAGCCGAGTCCTTTCATCCCTCCAAAAGGGACCGAAAGACTCGGCGGTACCACCCTAATTAATCATAGATTCCTCTACAATTCTCTTTAGTCATCATTAACGCTGATGTCACGCTGCATTTTCACACAGTGGCTCCAAGGTAGGTTCCATACACTTCTCGCAAGAATCTTTCACCAATCAATTCTCTCTCTGTGGCTCGTCCTGTATATACTATTCCTCTTCACAGCCAATATTCTCAGTAATTACCACTAATTCTATGAGAAATTTTGTTGTTTGTCAACCCCGCAAAATACTGATTTTTCAGAAAAATATTTTTCGAAATCCTTCTCCTTCCGGTTCGATTTCAAATATCATCTTTTCCTTTGTCTTTGGATGCAAAAATTCCAAATGGCTTGCACAAAGAGCAATCTGCCGTCTTCCCTTTAATTGCTTTCCATTATATTTTGCATCTCCCCAAATCGGGCAGCCTGTTGCTGCCATCTGCACCCGTATCTGATGGTGCCGCCCCGTTTCCAATCTGATATTTACAAGACTTCTCTCTTCTCCATCTTCCATTCCTTCCTTTTCGACCTTGTAAAAAAGCACTGCGCTTTTTGCATTCTTCGCTGACGGCTCACACACTTTTGAAAGGTTTGACCGTCCGTCTTTTACCATATAATGTTCTAGTTTCCCACTTTTTTCTTCAAATTTTCCACATACAACTGCTTTGTAATACTTTCCAAACCCTGCTCCCTGCATCTGGGAGCTTAGCTCTTTAGCCGCAAATGGTGTTTTTCCAAATACAAGTATGCCCTCTACCGGTTGATCCAGCCGATGAATCACCGCCACATAGGGTTCTTTCCTTTCTTTTTGATTTTTGTACAAATAATTTTTCAGAATGCTCACCATATCCTGAGAGCCAATTTTGCTTGTCTGTGTCGGCACCCCTGCCGGTTTATAGCAGACGATCACATGTGTATCTTCAAATAGTATCTTTAAATTCATTCTTTCTCCTTTTCACAACTAAAGACGAGGGTTCAGCACAAACCCTCGTCTCCATATTTTAGAAAACATCCTGTTTCCGGTATAAATCTACACCAACGCCTCCACAGGTTCTTCTTTTAATGCTTCCTCATATTTTTCCAATATGATGCTTTGGATTCTTTCTCTTGTATCAGAATTGATCGGATGTGCAATATCTCTATATTCACCGTCCAAAGCTTTTTTACTCGGCATTGCAATAAAAAGTCCTTTTTCTCCTTCAATCACCTTAATATCATGCACTACGAATTCATCATCCATCGTAATGGAAACTACTGCCTTTAATTTTCCTTCTTTCGCTACTTTTCTCACACGTACATCTGTAATTTGCATATGTTCTAACCCCTTTCCATCTTGCATTGTTTTTATTTTTCTGAATTCAGATTACAATGCATATCTCTCATTTTTTTCTACTACGACTTTTACCCCGTTTTCCCCAATATGACGTGTATTGGATCTAATCGTGTCACGACTCTCCACAATACAATTCTCAATATAGGTATTATCTCCAAGATATACATCATTCAAAATAATTGAATTTTTTATCACACAGTTATTTCCCACATATACTTTTTTGAAAAGAATGGAGTTCTCAACTGTTCCATTGATAATACTTCCGCTTGCGACCAAACTATTCTTCACAACCGAACCCGGATTGTATTTCGCCGGAGGCAAATCACCAACTTTTGAATAAATCGCCGGATATGTTTTGAAGAAGTGTTTTCTTACATCTGCTTTCAAAAAGTCCATATTCGTCTGATAATATGCATCAACTGTGGAGATATTACTCCAATAGTCTTTAATCTTATATGCATAAATTTTCTTCAAATTCTTATAACGGATCAAAATATCCGATACAAAATCATATCTGTCATCTTCCGCACACTGTTCGATCAGATCAATCAGCTGGCGTCTCCGGATGATATAAATACCGGTTGAGACAGTACTTGACTTTGCCATCATCGGTTTCTCTTCAAACTCTTCCACACGCATATTCTCATTTAGCTTCAAAGTTCCAAACCTTCTTGCATCTTCGCCGTCATCGAGATCTTTACAAACCACTGTAATATCCGCTTTTTTAGCAATATGATATTCTAATACTTTATTATAATCCATCTTATAAATCGCATCACCTGATGTTATAATTACATATGGTTCATGCGATTTTTTCAAGAAATCAAGATTCTGATAAATCGCATCTGCCGTTCCTCTGTACCAATTGCCATTATCCGCTGTAATTGTAGGTGGAAATACATATAATCCGCCCTGCTTTCTCCCAAAGTCCCACCATTTCGAAGAATTTAAGTGTTCATTCAACGATCTTGCATTGTACTGTGTCAACACAGCTACCTTTTGAATATGCGAGTTCGACATATTACTAAGCACAAAATCAATCGCCCTGTAACTTCCAGCTATCGGCATAGCTGCCGCCGCACGTTTTTTTGTCAATTCACGCATCTTATTACTGTTACCACCCGCTAAAATAATCCCTACTGCTCTCATGCCTGTTCACCTACCTTTATCAACGTTTCTCCACTTTCAAGTACTCCATCGACATAATCTTCTTTTACTGTCACGCCGCTGATTGCAGTATTTTTTCCTATCTGCACATTCGCAGGGATTACTGAATTCTCCCCAATTGTAACAAGTCCAAATGAATAAATATTTGGTTTTAATTTATTTGGAATATCACTTCCGATTCCCAAAGTGACATTATCTCCAACTTTTACATGTTCTGCAATAATCGACTTATCAATCACACAATTCTCTCCGATAACCACATCCTGCATAATAATGGAATCCCGGACAACCGCACCTTGTCCAATTACTACATTGGAGCCTATAACAGAGTTGTGAACTTCTCCATAAATCTCTGTACCATTACATATAATACTCTTTTCAATTACAGAATTCTCTGATATGTACTGCGGTGGAATGCATCCGGTATTCGTATAAATCTTCCAAAATTCTTCATATAAATTAAAATCTGGAATAATGTCAATCAATTCCATGTTGGCTTCCCAATAAGAACCCAATGTTCCGACATCTTTCCAATATCCGTTGTATTCATACGCAAACAAACGCTGCCCATTTACATGACAATATGGAATCACATGTTTTCCAAAGTCACATCCAGGCTCGTCCTTCTTTTTTAGCAATGCTTCTCTTAACACTGGCCAGCTGAAAATGTAAATTCCCATAGACGCAAGATTGCTTCTCGGATGTGCTGGTTTTTCCTCAAATTCTGTAATCCGGTTATTCTCGTCCGTAATCACAATACCAAATCTGCTCGCTTCTTCAATTGGAACCGGCATCGCAGCGATGGTAACATCTGCATTGTTCTCCTTGTGAAAATCTAGCATAACCTCATAATCCATCTTATAAATATGGTCTCCTGATAGAATTAACACATAGTCCGGATTATAGCTTTCCATATACTCCAGATTCTGATAGATCGCATTCGCCGTTCCTGTATACCATTCACTGTTCGTACTTTTTTCATATGGGGGAAGTACTGTCACCCCGCCAATATTACGGTCTAAATCCCAGGGAATACCTATCCCAATATGTGCGTTTAGACGTAAGGGTTGATATTGGGTCAACACCCCGACTGTATCAATCCCCGAATTAATACAGTTACTAAGCGGAAAATCAATGATTCTGTATTTTCCTCCAAAAGCTACTGCCGGTTTTGCAACTTTCGCAGTTAAGACGCCAAGTCTGCTGCCTTGTCCTCCTGCTAATAACATTGCTATCATTTCCTTTTTCTTCATGCCTTCACCCCTTCTCAGTATTAGTGTGTCTATTATAACACAATCTTTTCATATAGTGAACATATTTTACAAAAAAACAACATCTTTTTACATGTTTTTATCTATTTCCAACAAAATAAAGACCTTTGCTTTTTTTGAATATATGTATATAATATAAAGGATAGACTTATTATATGACAAAAACATAAGAATGGGATGGTAATATATGTATAAAATAAACTTTAACGAACCTCTTCACGTTCATTTTATCGGAATTGGCGGCATCAGCATGAGTGGACTTGCCGAAATTCTTTTAAAAGAAAATTTTACAATTTCTGGATCTGATTCAAAAGTTTCTGCTCTCACAGAACATTTAGCCTCTATGGGCGCTTCTGTTTTTTATCCGCAAAAAGCATCTAACATCATAGATGGAATCGATGTTGTTGTTTATACAGCGGCAATTCACGAGGATAACGAAGAATTTGCCGAGGCAAAAAGACAAGATCTTCCAATGTTATCGCGTGCTGAGTTACTTGGTCAGCTAATGACCAATTACAAGATTCCGATTGCCGTTTCTGGGACTCATGGAAAGACAACGACAACTTCCATGCTCTCTCACGTATTGCTGGCAGGTGAAAAAGACCCGACAATCTCTGTTGGCGGTATTTTAAAGGCAATCGGTGGCAATATCCGTGTAGGAAGCTCTGATGTATTTGTCACAGAAGCCTGCGAATACACTAATAGCTTTTTGCATTTCTTTCCAAAGATTGGAATTATCCTGAACGTAGAAGAAGACCATATGGATTTCTTCAAAGACATTGACGATATCCGTAACTCCTTCCATCAATTTGCCGCACTGCTCCCTGCAGATGGCACTTTGGCCATCAACCAAAACATCGAAGGAATCGATTCGATCACTGACGGACTGGACTGCAAGATCATCACATATTCCGAAAGGCAGCCGGCAGACTATTCTGCTTCTGACATTCGATTTGATGAGATCGGAAATGCTTCTTTTGATCTGTTAAGGCATGGTGAATATGTGGATCGCATCACACTTGCGGTTGCCGGTAACCACAATGTCTCCAATGCACTTGCGGTTATTGCGGTTTGCGAGCAGCTTGAGATTCCGCTTGATATTATCAAAAAAGGAATTCTGTCATTTACCGGAACAGACCGCCGTTTCCAATATAAAGGGGAGCTAGATGGCGTTACAATCCTTGATGATTACGCACATCATCCAACGGAGATCCGTGCAACACTAACATCCGCCCAGAATTATCCTCATAAAGATATCTGGTGCATTTTCCAGCCGCACACTTACACAAGAACAAAAGCATTTTTTGACAAGTTTGCAGAGGCACTTTCTCTCGCTGACCATGTTGTCCTAGCCGACATCTATGCCGCCCGCGAGACAGACACTTTAGGAATGTCTTCGGCTGCACTTGCTGAAAAAATCAAAGAACTTGGCACAGATGCATACTATTTTCCAAGCTTTGAAGAGATTGAAAATTTTGTCTCTCAAAAATGTATCCACGGTGATTTGTTGATAACTATGGGTGCTGGAGACGTTGTAAACATTGGAGAAGCACTTCTAAAATAAGAGTTATCCACAGTTTCCACAATTTTTTTATCCACAAAAAAAACGAGATATCCACGGAAAAGTGCTTTTTCCTATGCTTATATGGTGTTATAATAGCCATTACTGAAAGAGAAGAGAACGGAAAGGATACGGCGAAAGAGGAATGAGAACACTGACACTTCGAAATCGTTTTCAAGGTAACAGTACAATTGTGGAAAACGACTTTATAGATTATTATATGACAAAGGCAAATGGCGAATATGTAAAAGTATACCTGCTTTTACTGCGCCACCTGAATACACCGGACAACTCACTGACTATTTCAAAACTTGCAGACTGTCTGGAATGCACGGAAAAAGATATTATCCGCGCATTTAATTACTGGTCTAAGATGGGACTTCTGGTGATCGATTACGACGATACCGGAATAATCTGCGGACTTTCTATTGGAAAGACTTCGGAGCTTTCCGACGCTGCACCTGCCATCAGAAAAGAGGAAATCGCAAAGCCGACTGCTGCACCAAAAGCAGAGTCTCCTCTTAGAAGTGCTGTTGCACCAAAGCCAGACCAACCACTTAGAAGTGCCGCTGCTGAGAATCAGGAACAACTCAGACAACTTTACTTTGTCGCTGAGCAGTACATGGGCAAACCATTGTCCAGCAAGGATATTCAGAAGATTAACTATTTCTTTGATACGTTACATTTTTCAACAGATTTGATTGAGTATCTGATTGAATATTGTGTGGAAAACGGACATAAGAGCATGCATTACATTGAATCTGTTGCACTTGCATGGTCTGACGAAAACATTAAGAGTGTAACTGAAGCAAAGACAAGCTCTGCCACTTATAATAAGAACTGCTATACAGTTCTCAACGCATTTGGAATCAAAGGACGAAGTCCGGCCGCAGTAGAATTAAGCTACATAAAGAAATGGACAGAAGAGTACGGTCTGACTTTGGAGATTATTGTTGAGGCGTGTAACCGCACAATCGCGAACACGCACCAGCCTGATTTTAAATACACTGACTCCATCTTAAAGAACTGGATTGCCAAAGGAGTTCATCATTTATCTGATATTACAAAGCTTGATCTTGTATACCAACAGGAGAAAGAAATCAAACGTCGTGCTGCTGCAACAAGAGCCGCCGCACCGACCTCGAACCGTTTTAACAATTTTGAGGGACGTTCTTATGACATTAATTCATTGGAACAACAACTGTTGAACACACCATAATTAAAGGAGATCCATCGTGGCTTTAAATAATTCTCAATACGATACCATTATTCGTGCCTATGAGCAAAAACAGCTGCATAATCGAAATGTATTAGACAAACGCTATAAAACAGTGTATAATCGACTACCGGAGTTAAAAGAAATCAACGATTCTATCTCTCTTTTAAGTGTGAATCACGCGCGGAAACTTCTAGACGGAGATGAGAGTGCACTTCCCGCTTTAAAAGAAGAGATTCGGAAGTTATCTGAGCAGAAAAAAACGTTGCTTTTATCTGCTGGTTTCCCGGCAGATTATTTGGAGCCGGTCTACGAATGCGAAGACTGCAAAGATACCGGATACATCGGCAATCGAAAATGTCACTGTTTCCACAAAGCAGTCATCGTTCTGCTTTATACACAGTCCAATTTACAGCATATTTTGGAAAAAGAAAATTTTGATACATTTTCTCTTTCTTACTACTCAGATAATCATATTGACCCAAAAACAGGGCGCTCTTCTCTCACAAATATGAAGAATGTCTATCTTACTTGCCGCGAATTCGCAGATACGTTCGCGGACAATTTTCGCAATTTATTTCTTTATGGCGATACTGGCGTGGGAAAAACTTTTTTATCCAACTGTATCGCAAAAGAATTAATTGATCATGCTTATTCGGTAATTTACTTTACTGCATTTGAACTCTTTGACACCATTGCCAAGAGTAAATTCGAAAAAGATAACACAGCTGAGATCATGTATGAACATATTTTCAGCTGTGATCTGTTAATTATTGACGATTTGGGAACAGAACTTTCCAATGCATTTACTGTATCGCAATTGTTCCTCTGCCTGAACGAACGATTGCTGCGCAGAAAATCAACAATCATCTCTACAAATCTTTCCTTGGAATCACTTGTAGAGATTTATTCGGAGAGAACATTTTCCCGAATTACCAGTAATTACACCATGTTAAAATTAACCGGCGATGATATTCGCATCAAAAAGAAACTAATGAACAGGGAGGCAAATTAATGTTACACCGCACAGAACGCACTTTAGAAAATATACCAGTGGGATCACTTGGTATGATTCCAATTGACGGTTGTCAGGGATTGGGAGGCAAAGTAAACGATTATCTTGTAAAATGGCGAAAAGAGTCCATTTCCAAGACCAAAGATGATGTTGTTTTCCATGATTACCAGAAGGAGACTTACATCATCGATGCCAAGGTTCCTCGTTTTGGTTCCGGAGAAGCAAAAGGTATTATCAACGAATCAGTACGAGGAAAAGATATTTACCTGATGGTAGATGTATGTAACTATAGTTTAACATACTCATTGTCTGGACATACAAATCACATGTCACCGGATGATCATTTCCAAAATCTGAAAAGAGTTATCGCTGCCATTGGCGGAAAAGCTCGCAGAATCAATGTAATCATGCCTTTCCTCTATGAGAGCAGACAACACAAGCGAAGCTCAAGAGAATCTCTTGACTGTGCACTTGCCTTGCAGGAATTGGTGCATATGGGCGTTGACAATATCATTACTTTTGATGCTCACGATCCTCGTGTTCAGAATGCGATTCCGCTGAACGGATTCGAGACTGTACGCCCGACATATCAATTTATCAAAGGACTGCTTCAGAATGTGCCTGACTTGAAGATTGACAGCAATCACATGATGGCAATCAGTCCGGATGAAGGTGCTACCGGACGTGCTATCTACCTTGCCAACGTACTCGGACTCGATATGGGTATGTTCTACAAACGTCGTGATTACACAAGAATCGTAGACGGGCGTAATCCAATTGTCGCTCACGAATTTTTAGGTTCTTCTGTGGAAGGTAAAGATGTGATTATCATTGACGATATGATTTCTTCTGGGGACAGTATTCTTGATGTGGCAAAACAGTTAAAAGACAGAAAAGCAAACCGTATTTTCGCAGCGGCTACTTTCGGTCTTTTCACAAACGGTATGAAAAAATTTGACGAGGCTTACGAACAGGGCATTATTCACGGTATTCTGACAACGAACTTAATTTATCAGACACCGGAATTATTGAGCAAGCCTTACTACATCAACTGCGATCTGAGCAAATACATCGCTCTCATAATTGATACATTGAACCACGACGGTTCTATTAGCAGTATCTTAAGTCCGAACGAAAGAATTCAGAATGTAGTTAAAAAATACCGCAATGGTGAGAAAATTTAAGAGACGGATATATATTGAGAGGGCGTCATAATGACGCCCTCTTATATTTTCTCTGCTAAACAATGTAGCAGTATCCCCTGCATTAAAATTTTCAATTTTAGGCACTGTCTCACTATCCAAACGATATTTTAGAAAAGGGTGCGAAAAAAATCTTGATAATAATTTATCGTCAAACTGTACAGACAGTATAATCAATAATGTAGGAATGATAGCCATTCAGTTCTTCTGAAATATGTTATCAATTGCCTTTGCTTCTTCAATTGTCATTACAGAAGCGTCACCTAGAACTGCATTTCTAAATTGACTAAAAGAATAAGCTCCCCCTTCTTTTAAAACGGCATTTCCCAACTCAATATCCCGTTTTGAAGATATTAATTTATCAATATAGCCATCTTTGACCGATGCTATAAGCTCCGTGCGGACGTTAGGCACGCTCCCTAACAAAAAAGCAGCTGACTACTGTCCATTTTCCCTCTGCATTTATAATTTGTTCTTTCTGCTCTTCCGTCAAACCCTCTTCATTCTCTTTGTCCAATGGAAGTCCCTTACTAATCTCTACCAATCTTCTTCTAAATGAACCTAACTTTGTGTCTAAAAATGTTGACAATTCCAGTATAATATATGGGGTGAATTTTATTAAAGTGTGGTCGTGGTTTCATTCCTTATCTTTTTATATAGTTTTATTATTAAAACAGTTACAAAATATATGATGACCAAATTTAACAATAAAATCCACCCACTTAGGAGCATTGATTGGTATGGATTAATATGAATGATTGCCTTATCATAAATTGTCAAAAACGGAAACGGAAAGCCAACTTGATATTCATATTTATTAACAATTTTGAAAGGCAAAAAATATGACAGCAATAATTCAAAATAAACTGCAAAATTTAATACTTTCCAGCTAATTTTTTTCATAGTTCACCTTTATCATTATAATTTTAATTTTAATGGGTAGCGAATATATAAACACAGTCCACCATATCTTATAGCTAATCTACACTTTATACAGTCAAAGTTATCGTAGGGGACTTGAGTGTTTCATTAAAAGATGCACCAATAGGGAATCCGCCTATAGAAAGACCAATGAACCAAGTTCCCGTCACAGAAAATTTCGCCTTCTTTCCACCTACTGGAGTGCCACTACCGTATCTATGTGTCCACGTAGCACCAACGATACCCGTCATATAAGAATTACTGACAGAAATCTTTGAAACGCTACTATTGTTATAATAAACTTTGTTCAACCATTAATTGTTTTAGATATGCTTCTGCTTCCTCAACCGAATCAAAATCCAACAACTCTTGATCACTTAATCGTGATTGATGTAATGCTGTAAATGTGACCTCTTTGTCGAAGTCAATAGCATTCAACTCGTCTAACAACTCATTTCCAGTTGTCGTTGCTAAGGATTCGTTCTCATCCCCCAACACCATACCTGCTTCTTCAGTAGCAAAAGCTGTTGTTCCCAATCCAAACATCATGCTTACAGCCAATACAGCTGCTAATAATTTTTTTACTATAACTTTCCTCCTTTTTTTCTAATTATACCATTTTATTCCTGTACGTCAACAGTTTAACGAAGACAACACACGACAAACGCATGAATACTTTTTCTTTCCTGATTTGCTTTCTGTATCTTTTTTAAGAATTTAAGACCTCTTCCAAATGTTTGATTGGACGCAGACTAATTGCACACCGATTTTTCTTCATAGACAGTTTATGCCTTGATACTTCCACTGTTTTTAAAATACTGAGACTCCATTTCCTGATTATGTTCAGATTTTGGGCTGCTAGTTTATCAATTGTCGTGTTCCTTTCAAGTATACTCTGATATTCCCCTCAAGCAAGTACTTTCTAGCACATCTCTGCAATCTTATACAGCAATCTCTCTGTATCTTCCCATCCGATACAAGGATCTGTAATAGATTTTCCAAAGATTCTCTGCTCGTCAATCTTCTGATTTCCTTCCAGAAGATAACTTTCCACCATCACACCTTTGACAAGTTTCTTGATGTCTGCATTATAATTTCTGCTGTGAAGCACTTCGCTGACAATACGGAGCTGTTCTTTATATTTTTTGTTGGAATTGGAGTGGTTTGCGTCCACGATGGCAGCTGGATTTTTCAAATCCCACTTCTCATACATCTCGAGAAGTCGAATCAAGTCTTCATAGTGATAGTTCGGAATGCATGTTCCGTACTTGTCCACACCGCCGCGCAAGATTGCGTGTGCATATGGATTTCCGTCTGTTGTCACGTCATATCCTCTGTAAATGAAGTTATGTCCTGCCTGTGCTGCCACGATGGAGTTCAGCATCACTGTAAAGTCGCCGCTCGTCGGGTTTTTCATACCGACCGGAATGTCCATTCCACTTGCAGTTAATCTGTGCTGCTGGTCTTCCACAGAGCGAGCTCCAATCGCCTCATAAGAGAGAATATCGTCTAAGTAGCTTCTGTTTTCCGGATAGAGCATCTCATCGGCACATGTAAAACCATAGTCTTGAATAACGCGAAGATGCATCTTGCGGATTGCGATGATTCCTCCGTAAAGATCCGGCGCTTCATCCGGGATCGGCTGGTGGAGCATTCCTTTATACCCCTCCCCTGTTGTACGCGGTTTGTTTGTGTAAACACGCGGAATGATCATCAATTTATCTTTCACCTGCTCATTCACTCTCGCAAGGCGACCTACATACTCACACACTGCATCTTCATTGTCCGCTGAGCAAGGACCGATCAATACGATGAATTTATCAGATTCTCCTGCAAAAATCGCTTTGATTTCCTCATCCCTTTTTTGTTTTAATGCTTTCAGTGAGTCCTCCATTGGGTACTCTTTTTTCAGTGTTTCCGGGCTGCATAATTGATGGTTAATTTTCATTGACATAATTTTTCTCTCCTATCTCTAACTTTTCTAATATCTGTTGTTCTCTTTTCTGACAGGTGAAAATCAACACCTGTTTTTTATGCTTTGCAAGCCATTTCAGCGTATTTTCAAGCCTTTGGTCATCATAAAACACGAATGTATCATCCAATATAACCGGATACTCTTCTTCGTGCAATAGTTCACTTGCCGCCATACGAACTGCAAAGTAAATCTGCTCGATCGTTCCGAGGCTCACTTGCTCGATTCCGATTTTTCGCTCTCCTGTATACAGGCTCATTTTCAGCTTTTCATCAATCAAAAGCATCGTATATTTTCCACCTGTGATCTCTGAGAAAATCTCAGACGCCTTTTCATTTAATTTCACACCAAGTTCTTTATGAACATCTTTTGAAAGTTCCAGCAGACGTTCCGAGGCAAGCTCCAGCGCTCGTTTTTTCATATCCTGTTTTCTGTAGTCATCATTAACTTCATCCAGTTCACTCAACTGCTCCTGCACATTTCCGTACTGAATCTGTTTTTCTTTTAACTCTCCCTGCAAATGTTCTTTCTGCCACAACATCTTATCCAATACCTTTTTCTGCTCTTCTTCCATCTCACTTTTCGGCTTCTTTTTACCTTCTTTGATTCGGTTCCACACATACATGCCCTCGGCGAGCAAAAGAACAATCATCACAAGATAATTCCACGGTCTGTGAAAAATAATGAACACTGCCACAAGAATCGCTGCCATCGCTGCAACTTTGATTGGAGATACTCTCCATCTGCCTTCCTCTTCGTATTTTCGGCACTCTTCCTTCACGCGCGCTTCCTCTTTGCCGATTTTACCGTCAACTTCCTCGATTTCCTGCTCCAGTTTATGAATATCGCGCCAGAGGTACGTTGTCTCCTGCTCGATTGCATAACGCTGCTGCTGTTTTTCCTGCAAGGACTTTCGAATCTCACCCTCGACTTCTTTTTTCTTTTTATTTAATTGATTCAGCGCCCCATCAAGATCGATATCGCTATTTCCGGTCGAATAATAATTTGTCGCATAGTTTTGAATTTCCACTGCAAGGCTTTGATTCGGCTCCACCTTCATCTGACCAATCGCTACTGTATTTTCATAGTTCGAGCCGTCCAATCCATTCAATATCATCTCTAAATCCCCGTGCTCTAGCGAAAATTCCTCTCCGTCATCCTCACAAATAAGCCTTGCGCTTTTGGAATATTTATCAAAATTTCGCTCCAGTAAAAAATTCTTTCCTCCGCTTTCAAAACGAAGTGTCCCGGAATAATAATTCGGATTCTCCCACGGTTCATAGATGCTGAACGTATCATTTACCGATGCTCTTCCTCTTCCGCGCTCCAGCCCGAACAGCATACTTTTTATAAACGTGTGAATCGTTGTCTTCCCAGACTCATTCTCCCCATAAAAAAGATTGATTCCATCTTTCAGCACAATCTTTTTTCCTGAGAACTTTCCAAAATTTCTCAAATAAAGTTCCCTTATCTTCATAGTCAACTCCTCTTCGTATCCAGCAGCGCCTGTACTCCTTCGTACAATGCCATGTGTGCCACACTGCCATCCTCACATTCTCTCAGACTCTCAATATATCTTCCCAAGAGATTTCCTTTGTTCTCCTCCAATAATTTGTCAAAATCATACGATGGTTTTGTCTCATCTACAATCTCAATAACATTCCCATAACTTCTCAGACTCTCAGGTTCAAACGTGATATCCGCATCTCGAAAACCAGTTAAAATGAATTTATAAATATTCTCAATTCCATTTATCTGAATCATCTCCCGAATCTTTTCCTTTGCAAAACCATTTGTCATATTCTTTCCTACTTCAACTGGCAGATGCATGTACTCTCTTTTTGCATTCGGAACAAATTCTGCTTTCACACCTTTTTCTGTCACCTCGCCACGGATATAGCCGTGCTTTCCAGTGTCATTTTTGTCGATTGGCTCTAACGCCCCCGCATACACGATTTGATTCTCTACCAATGTCTGTGGCTTATGAATATGCCCCATCGCAATATAGCTGTACCCAAGATTACTCAAAATTTCTTTTTTTATCGGTATATGCTTTTCATCCCCACCATGCGCCAATAAAATCTCATATTTCTGCTTGTTAGTCGCCTTTGCCTGATCATAAAGTCCTTCTCTGACCTCTTTCTGATAGTAACTCAGACCATAAACCCGTGTCTTCAATTCTTTAAAATCAACACTTCCCATATGTCCATTCAGCAATGGATAGACATTTTCATGCCACTTGAATGTAAGATAGTAAGAATCTGGTTTGATGAAATCGTGGTTGCCCGCTATAAACACCACTTTTGTCTTCGTAAGCCGCGAAAACAGATAATTCAGCTCTTTTAACTCTTTCTTTAATGGCTGACGGTGAAATAAATCTCCTGCGATCAACAATAGATCAACCTCTTCCCACTCACAGATTTTGGTAATCTGCTCCAGACTTTCCCATATCTCCTGTCCACGGCTTTTACTGCCTAATTTTAAACCTTCTGGTTCTGCCCCTAGATGGACGTCCGCTATATGAATGAATTTCATCTCTCTCCCCTTCTTCTTTCTTCGGCAGCATTACGATAAAACGTGTCTCCTCCTCATCGCTTTCTGCCCGAATAGTACCTCCATGTAACTCTACAATCTCTTTTGCAATGGCAAGTCCAAGTCCTGCACCTCCGGTCGTACTATGTCTCGCCTCATCCAAACGATAAAACTTTTCAAAGATTGTCCCCAACTGTTCCTTTGGTATCTGTTTCCCTCTATTGGAAAACACAATGCGATTCCCTTCTTCCGTCATCTCCGCCTGAATCCGAATCTTTGTATTCGGATAACAATAAGACACCGCATTTCGCAAGATATTGTCAAATACTCTTGCCAGCTTATCTGCATCTCCATAAACTACCATATCCTCAGCCGCCTCAACCTCACAAGTCAAATTTTTCTCCCTCAGCACTCCGTATAATTCATCGGCAAGCTGTTCGAGCATCATTGAAAGATTCAGCTCCACCGGCTCTAACACGATATCTTGCAGATTAAATTTTGTAATCTCGAAAAACTCACTGATCAATTCCCCAAGTCGGATGGATTTCTCCAATGCAATATGTGTATACCGCTGTCGTTCTTCCTCCGGCATGTCCTGATAACTGTCAAGCATCGTCAGATACGCTACAATTGAAGTGAGCGGTGTTTTTAAATCATGTGCCAGAAATACGATTAGGTCATTTTTCTTTTTCTCCCCCTCAATCACTTCCTGCTCCTGCTTTTTCAAAATCTGCTTGATCTCATTAAGCCTTGTCTCAATGGGCTTTAGTTCCGTGATCATATGAATAGAATCTGCCAAATCTAAAACAATGTTATCGATCCCGGTCTCCACCTGATTCAGATATTTTACCATTTTTGATAATGCCGCATAAAAAAATAAAGAAAACAGACACAAAAATCCAATCACAAGAAAGAAGTCCTTATTGTTTCCTATTACCCTCCAATACCAGTGTCTCGCACTTTCCTCCTGCACATGAACAGACGTCAGCAGTTTTACAAGGTCGTTCGAAGAGTCCTCCAGAAAATATTCCAGTATAAATCCTCCGACTAAAATAGTCAGCGCTGTCACAAACACGGTCTGCAATAAAATACTTAGCTTTAATTTTCGATATTTATTCTTCAACTTTATATCCCACTCCCCAGACGGTCTTGATGAAATCCGACTTTCCGGTCGGTCCACTCATTTTTTCCCGCAAATGCCTGATGTGCACCATCACCGTATTGTTGCTGTTTTTATAATATTCTTCTTTCCAAACCTTTCGAAACAGCTCCTCTGAGCTAATCACTTTGCCACGATTCTCACAGAGAAGCCATAAAATATCGAACTCAATCGGTGTCAATGTCAGCGAACGCTCATTAAAAATGCACTCGTGAGATGTTCTGTTAAGCAGCACTCCTGCAAAATCAATTACATCGCCTTCTATCTTTCCTCCATCGTTGTACTGTGTATAACGCCGAAGCTGCGCTTTCACTCTTGCCACAAGTTCCAGCGGGTTGAATGGTTTTGGAATATAATCATCCGCCCCTAGAGTCAATCCGGTAATCTTATCCATGTAATCCACTTTCGCAGTCAGCATAATCACCGGAAATGTATATTTTTCACGTATTCTTTTTAAAATCTCAAACCCGTCAATATCCGGCAGCATCACATCCAGCAGCGCCAAATCAATCTTCGTCGTCTCAATGCAGTTTAATGCCTCTTCTCCTGTATAGAACTTATGTACCTGATATTCATCATTTTGCAGATACAATGCAATGACATCCGCAATCTCTTTTTCATCATCTACTACTAATATATTCATACTTATATCCATTCCTTTCGCTTCGCTCAGGCACAAAACGTTATGAAAAC
>MJGMH1__coassemble_1910_pt1 | contig 51192 bp, 53 predicted proteins | sample MJGMH1__metabat2_high_PE_009 | metagenome-assembled genome bin MJGMH1 | reverse complement strand
CAGCCCTTTTAAAAGCTCTATATCTGGCAACATTTGAGGCTACGAAAAAATGGACCGCTACAATCAGGAACTGGGCTCAGGTTTATGGGGAGCTGAGCATCATGTACGAGGGGCGCTTGCCGGAATAACGAAAGATCCAAAAACGGGCGGATTTTCCGCCCGCTCTTGACATGCAATTTTGTAGGTGTTATATATAAGACAAAGGCGAAAAGCTGATTTTACTCAAGCCTTTCGCCTATCATTATCATAGAAGATCTTATTTACAGACTTTTCTTCATAGTCTCTTTAGTTGTCTTCCTCTGAATTGTCCATAGTGTAAGTCTGGCGCTTTCTAGCCATCTCATCACTCTCTAAATATTCATCGTAAGTTGTAATCTTATCAATTAATTTTCCGCCCGGAACAATCTCCATGATACGGTTTGCAGTTGTCTGTACAACCTGATGGTCACGGGATGCGAATAAAAGTACCCCTGGGAATTTGATCAATCCGTTGTTCAGTGCAGTGATAGATTCCATATCAAGATGGTCAGTAGGTTCGTCAAGTACCAATACGTTAGCGCCTGAGATCATCATTTTAGATAAAAGACAACGTACTTTTTCTCCACCGGAGAGTACTTTTACTTTCTTGACACCGTCGTCTCCGGCAAATAACATTCTGCCGAGGAAACCACGTACATAAGTGACATCCTTCTCTTCGGAATACTGTGTCAGCCATTCAACGATTGTGTTGTCATTGTCAAATTCACGAGTACTGTCTTTCGGGAAATATGCCTGAGAAGTTGTCACTCCCCATTTGTATGTTCCTTCGTCCGGCTCCATTTCGCCCATTAAGATTTTAAATAAAGTTGTCTTTGCAAGTTCATTGCCTCCGACAAAAGCGACTTTGTCTTCACGGTTGATTGTGAAAGAAAGGTTGTCTAACACTTTTACACCGTCGATTGTCTTAGATAAACCTTCCACAGAAAGCACTTCGTTTCCGATTGTACGGTTTGGACGAAAATCGATGTATGGGTATTTTCTGCTTGATGGTCGGATATCATCTAACTCGATTTTTTCAAGGGCACGTTTACGAGAAGTTGCCTGCTTTGATTTGGAAGCGTTGGCGCTGAAGCGAGAAATAAAGTCCTGCAGCTCTTTGATTTTTTCTTCTTTTTTGCGGTTCGCTTCTTTCATTTGACGAATGATAAGCTGGCTTGACTCATACCAGAAGTCATAATTTCCGGCGAATAACTGAATCTTTCCGTAATCAATATCTGCAATCTGTGTACATACTTTATTCAGGAAGTAACGGTCGTGGGATACGACAATTACTGTGTTATCAAAGTTGATCAAAAATTCTTCCAGCCATGCGATAGCATCTAAATCCAAGTGGTTTGTAGGCTCATCCAGAAGAAGAATATCCGGATTTCCAAATAAAGCCTGTGCAAGAAGTACCTTGACTTTTTCTGAACCAGTCAGATCTTTTAAGTATTTGTAATGCAGCTCTGTATCAATTCCGAGACCATTCAATAATGTAGCGGCATCAGATTCTGCCTCCCAACCGTTCATTGTGGCAAATTCGCCTTCTAATTCACTTGCTTTGATCCCGTCCTCGTCAGTGAAATCTTCTTTTGCATATAACGCTTCTTTTTCTTTCATGATTTCATACAGTCTTTGGTTTCCCATGATAACAGTATCTAAAACAAGGTATTCGTCATATTTGAAGTGATCTTGTTGCAAAAATGAGAGACGTTCTCCGGGAGTGATGATAACCTCTCCTTTTGTCGGCTCTAACTGTCCGGATAAGATTTTTAAAAATGTGGATTTACCGGCGCCATTGGCACCAATCAAACCATAGCAGTTGCCTTCTGTAAATTTTACATTTACATCTTCAAACAATGCCTTTTTGCCGACACGCAATGTAATATTACTTGTGCTAATCATATATGCATTCCCTCCATGAGATTTCTTTTCTTATTTTAATAAGTTTTCGGTGTTTTCCACCGCCTATCTTACCACGGGAAAGGGAAAATGGCAAGACGAGAACATCTTAATCTGTTAATTTGCAGAAAATAGGTATATAATAAAGAACGGAAAGCGAGGGAAACAGTATGATAAAGGCTAGTTTAGTTTTAGAAGGTGGAGCGACAAGAGGAGTGTTTACATCAGGAGCGTTGGATTATCTGATGGAGAAAAATGTGTATCTGTCACATGTGATTGGGGTATCTGCCGGATTCTGCAATGGAGTCGACTATGTCTCAAAACAGATAGGAAGAACAAGAGACTGCATGATTCACAAAGAAAAAGAGTATGATTATTATATGGGAATCCGAAAATTTATCAAAGAAAAAAGCTTGCTGAACATGGATATGATTTTTGATAAGTATCCGAATGAGATTTTTCCATTTGACTACGATACGTATTTTGCGTCAGATATGGAGTTTGAAGTCGTAACGACGAATTGTATTACTGGAAAGGCAGAATATATGAAGGAAAAAAGTGACAAGGAACGACTGATGAAGATCTGCCGTGCATCCAGCCGTATGCCACTTGTCTCCCCAATCGTCAATGTAGACGGAGTTCCGTATCTGGACGGAGGACTTGCAGATTCCATTCCGATCAACAGAGCAACAAAGCTTGGAAATAAAAAGGTTGTGCTGATACTTACAAGAAATATGAAATACCGAAAGAAACTGATGACAAGAGGGGAGCATCGCCTGTATCAGTCTGCATATAAAAAATATCCGAAACTGGTGGAAAGTATTCGAAGAAGACCGATTGTGTACAACCGGACGATGGATTGGGTGGAAAGTTTGGAAAAGAGAGGAAAAATTTTTGTGCTGCGTCCTCAGATCAAACCAGTATCTCGGTTGGAAAAGAACTATGATTCTCTGATGAACTTTTATGAGCATGGATATCATCTGATGGAACGACAATATGATGCACTGATGGAATATTTGGAAAAATAAAAAGAAGGATGGGATTATGAGTAAAAAACATAGTCCTGTCCTTCTTGCCTGTCCCTATTGATAGAGTACTTCCTGAAGATATAATCCTTTCGGGTCAGCAGGTGCACTTGCTGCCACGTCTGAGTTTGGATCAAAAATCAGTTCAATATCTTCTTTTTTTCGATTGCCGACACCGATATCGAGAAGTGTGCCAAGTATCATACGCGCCATGTTATGGAGAAAATCATTGCCGTGCAGTGTGATCTGAAGTTCCTCTCCGTCATCGTAAACATCAATGTCATAAATTTCTTTGACAGTAGATTTATTTTTCTTTACCGTAGAAAATTTTTTGAAATCATGTTTTCCAACAAGCGGGATTGCTGCCTGTTTCATCAGATCCACATCAGGTCTTTTGAAAGAGTGATAAACGTATTTGCGTTCGAATACACTTGGAACTTCGCTGACAGAGATGCGGTACATGTATATTTTGGAAGTTGCATTCAGGCTCGCATGAAAGCGCTCAGGTTTCTCCTCGATATCTGTAATAGCAATATCCATCGGAAGATAGCGGTTCAAGTAATGCTGAATCTCGATCAGGGTCATATATGTTGTAGTCTTAAAGCTTGCGACCTGACCGTATGCATGCACTCCAACTTCAGTTCTTGCTCCACAGAAAAGCTCGATATCTTCGTTTGTCATCTTTTTGATCACTTCTGTAATCTTGTTCGCAATAGTGTTAGTTGATTCGTCTTTGCCAAGGCGTTGCCAGCCTTGATAACGGCTTCCGTCATATTCGATTGTCAATTTTATATTTCGCATAATGTTCTCCTTGTGTTATACTATGTTTTGTTCAGTATAGCAAAAAATAAGAAAGAAGAAAAGACGTTTACAGGAAAGGAATCAGGATGAGTATAGAAAAGAAAAAAGTAGAAGATTCTAGAGTGGAGACAGTGCACATTGTAAGACCAAATCATTTGAATGGTGCAAACCGTCTGTTTGGCGGAATTTTGATGGAGTGGATTGATGAGGTTGCGGGACTTGTCGCAAAAAGACATGCCAAAACGAATGTGATAACTGCATCTGTAGATAACTTGAGGTTCCTAAAGGGGGCTTATCAAAATGAAGTGATTGTTTTGATAGGAAAACTTACGTATGTTGGAACTACTTCTATGGAAGTACGGGTGGACACTTATGTAGAGGATGCAGAAGGCATCCGTCGTCCAATCAACAGAGCATATTTTTGTATGGTGGCATTGGATGAAAATGATAAGCCGGTTAAAGTGCCGAGATTGATCTTGGAGACGGAATCGGAAAAGGCAGAATGGGAGAGTGGAAAAAGAAGGCGACAGATGAGAAATATTCGAAAAATGGAAGGATTTTAAATGAGGACACGAGTCTGGCTTGTGTCCTCATTTAAACATTCGCTGTGAGGAATCTTAAGGATTCTGTTTTTTCAGCATGGACATTACCATTTGAATCGTCCTGTCAATCTGTTCCTTTTCTTTCTGCGTTTTCCCCTCTTTTATCAATTCTAGAATCAATGAAATTTCATCAGGGGAAAACCGGATTCCTTTTTTATTTGCATTTGTGATAAGTGTCATCAAAACAGGGGCGAGTGCACGACCGGATTTTCCGGACGTCTGGGCGGCAGCTGTCTTGATCAACTCTACCTTTATCGTATCCATATTTTTTAACATAGGATCATTTAACCAATCAATCATGTTCTTGTTCTCCTTCTTTGTTTTGGGTTTCGTTTTGAGGTTCTGTTTCAGGTTCGCTTTGGGTTCCTTGTGAAGACATTGTGTTGTACATATCAAACATGGCCTGCTGTTCTGGCGCAAGCATATTTTTCATCATGGACATCGGATCAAAGACCGGGTCTGTGTTTCCATCAGAATCTGCAGTGTCATTCATATTTTGAAACACCTCCATCATATCCATCATATTCATGAGCATGTCAAATGTTTCTCCAAACTGTGCAGGAATATAAGGTCGGATTTCCTGAATGATCTGAAAAGGAGAGAATGTTTTCTTTTCAAAATCCTGTGAGTAGACATCGCTGTGAAAGCGTTGAAAAAAATCTATGGTGTGCTGCAGTTCCCCAAATTTTGTGTATACAGCTAGAAAGCGTTGGTTTTCCGGAGGGGTATATGGAATCAGCAGCTTCAGGATTTGCAGACTTTGTGTGGAAATCAGTTGATCAAAAGGGGTCATTTTTTCAAAATCATGATCTTCCATAGTCACTCCTAAATCTAACGTTGTAAATATATATGAGGAGAAGGGCGAAATTATGAAATGAACATATAATATAGCATAGAATAACTGGAGGTATAGGTAAATGAAACATAAGCTCATTATAGATGGAAATGCAGTTTATGAATTGGATTTGAAATGTGCAGCAAAAAAAGCAGGGAAAAAAACTTTGAAAACAAACAAGGAGAAAAATAGGGAGACGAAAAAATAAAATTCCGGCCGGGTTAAACCAGCCGGAATTTTTGGGGAAAGATTAGCAGCAGCCATCTCCGAATCCATTGCCACAGCCACAACCGTTGTTGAATCCGCTTCCAAATCCGCCACAGCAGAATAACAGAAGGATAATCCAGATACAGCTGTCTCCACAGCCGTTGTTGCCGCTAAATCCGTTGCCGCATCCGCCGCAGCAGAATAAAAGTAAAATAATCCATAAGCAGGAATTGTTTCCAAATCCAGATCTTTCGTTTCTTTCACAACCACATCCACAGTTTGTTGCACTTAAATCACTCATAATTGAGCCTCCATATAATTTGTTTACACTTCATAATATGTAGCAGGGCTTATTTATGTTTCCTGAAAAAAGAAAATATTTAGAGGAGAAAGAAAACGAACAAAAAAAGGACTGTTTCATATTTTAAATTAAAAAGGAAACAGATCCTTATGAGACGGGTAAAGCAAATCGTTCAATATTGGTGCGATGATGTTATAAAGGGAAAATATCTTGGGAAAGGGATGGTGGTAGCAGTGCTGGATACAGGAATTGCTCCCCATCCGGATTTTCAAAATAAAGTGCTGGCATTTCGAGACTTTGTAAATGGACAGGAAGTCATCTATGATGACAATGGTCATGGGACACATGTGTGCGGAGTCCTGGCTGGGAATGGAAATTCCTCTGATGGAATATACGGGGGAATTGCTCCGGAGTGTGATTTGATCGTCTTAAAGGTATTAGATCAAAAAGGAAATGGTAATGTAACGGAAGTGATGAAGGCGTTTAGATGGCTCTTAGAAAATCAAAAAAGATATCATATACGTATTGTGAATATTTCTGTGGGAATGCTGCCGCAATCAGATGAGAGTGAAGAAGAAAGATTAATAAATGGCGTGGAGGCGCTTTGGGATGCGGGGATGGTTGTTGTGGCTGCTGCGGGAAACTTAGGACCGAAGGAGGGGACGATTACAACACCGGGGGACAGCAAAAAGATTATCACGGTTGGATCTTCTGATGACCAGTATTATATAGACCAAAGGGGAAACACGAAGAAACACTATTCCGGGAGGGGGCCTACAAAAGAATGTGTATGTAAGCCGGATGTTGTAGCGCCCGGATCCTATATTCGCTCCTGCAATGCAAAATTTGCAAGGCAGAGAGGACAGCCGTATGTGGTGAAAAGCGGCACATCGATGGCAACACCAATCGTATCCGGTGCGATTGCGGATTTATTGAGTAAATATCCAGAGATGTCTAATGTGGAAGTCAAACTCAAACTTCGCGAGAGTAGCAGCGATATGGGGGCAGATTACAATCGTCAAGGGTGGGGGCAGTTGAACATGAAAAAACTTTTAGAATAATTTCAGTTTTAAATTGACAGTAAAAACATTTTTTTATATGATAGATAGAAATACTCAAAGAAAATAAGCGAATAAAAAGACAGGTCGAGGAAGGTGTCCGATATGAAACTATTAGAAGAAAGAATCAAAAAGGATGGAATAATAAAGGAAGGAAATGTTCTGAAAGTAGACAGCTTTTTGAACCATCAGATGGATATTGATTTGTTCAATGAGATGGGAAAAGAGTTTAAGCGTCTGTTTGCAGACAAACCAATCAACAAGATTTTGACAATTGAAGCATCCGGAATCGGGATTGCCTGTGTAGTAGCACAGCATTTTGGTGTTCCGGTTGTGTTTGCAAAAAAGACACAGAGCATCAATATTGACGGAGAAGTGTATTCTACGAAGATTGAATCGTTCACGCATAAAAAAGTGTATGATGTCATCGTATCAAAAAAATATATTGATCCGGAAGATCATATTTTAATCATTGATGATTTCCTTGCAAATGGGTGTGCGATGGAGGGGTTGATTGACTTAGTACAAAGTGCAGGAGCGACTGTTGAGGGAATTGGAATTGTGATTGAAAAAGGACAGCAAAAAGGCGGGGATATGATTCGAAGCAAAGGGCTGCATTTGGAATCGCTTGCAATCATAGAAGATATGGATTGTGTAAATAAAACAATTACATTTCGTTAAAAAGTAAAGGTGTCAAGAAAAAAAGCTTGACACCTTATTTAAAATCGTTTATGATAGCAAAGGTGATGAAAATGAATGAGATTCTAGAACAGGCACTATTATATGATTTTTATGGTGAACTGCTTACCAGTCACCAAAAAGAAATATACGAGCAATTCGTATTGGAGGATTTATCTCTGAGTGAGATTGCGGAAGATGCAGGGATCAGCAGACAGGGTGTGCATGATCTGATTAAACGTTGCAACAAGACGCTGGAAGGTTATGAAACAAAACTGCATTTGGTGGAAAAGTTTCTGTCAATCAAAGAAAAGGTTCACCGCATGAATGAGCTTTTGGAAAAGGAAGATGTGAGAAACAGCGGGGAAGACCAATTGATACAGGAAATCAGAAAGATTTCAGGAGAGATAATAGAGGAGTTATAATATGGCATTTGACAGTTTATCAGAAAAACTACAGAATGTATTCAAAAATCTTCGGAGCAAGGGACGTTTGACGGAGAATGATGTCAAGGCGGCGCTCAAAGAAGTGAAGATGGCTCTCTTAGAAGCAGATGTTAACTTTAAAGTAGTGAAAGGCTTTGTGAAGGATGTTCAGGAACGTGCAATAGGACAGGACGTTATGAATGGACTGAATCCGGGGCAGATGGTAATCAAGATTGTAAATGAAGAGTTGATCAAGCTGATGGGCTCTGAGACGACAGAGATTAAGCTGGAACCTGGACAGGCGACAACCGTGATTATGATGGCGGGTCTGCAAGGTGCCGGTAAGACGACAACAACTGCTAAGATTGCCGGAAAGTTAAAATTAAAAGGGAAAAAGCCATTGTTGGTAGCGTGTGATGTGTACAGACCGGCTGCGATCAAGCAGCTGCAGATTAACGGTGAGAAACAGGGTGTGGAAGTATTCTCTATGGGAGAAAATCACAAACCGGCGAATATCGCCAAGGCAGCTTTGGAACATGCGGCGAAGAATGGTAACAATATAGTAATCTTAGATACGGCGGGTCGACTTCATATTGATGAAGATATGATGGCAGAGCTGCAGGAGATTAAAGAAACTGTGACGGTGCATCAGACGATTTTAGTTGTGGATGCCATGACCGGACAAGATGCGGTCAATGTGGCGAGCAGTTTCAATGAGAAAATCGGAATTGACGGTGTGATTGTCACAAAGTTAGATGGTGATACAAGAGGTGGTGCTGCACTTTCCATCAAAGCAGTTACCGGAAAACCGATTCTTTATGTTGGTATGGGTGAAAAACTTTCCGATTTGGAACAGTTTTATCCAGATAGAATGGCTTCCCGTATATTGGGTATGGGAGATGTCTTGAGTCTGATCGAGAAGGTCGGAGAAGATATTGACGAAGAGAAAGCCAAAGAGATGTCGCAGAAGTTGAAAAAAGCACAGTTTGATTTTGAAGATTACCTTGAGAGTATGAAGCAGATGAAGAAGATGGGCGGTCTTGCGAATATCATGAGTATGATGCCGGGACTTGGCGGAGCTAAGATGAAAGACATTGATTCAGAAGAGAGTGAGAAAAAGATGGCACAGATTGAGTCCATTATCTATTCGATGACGATCAAAGAACGCCAGAATCCGGATATTTTAAATCCATCCAGAAAGCGCAGAATTGCGAAAGGCGCAGGGGTGGACATCAGTGAAGTGAACCGGCTCGTGAAGCAGTTTGAGCAGTCTAAGAAGATGATGAAACAACTTCCGGGTATGATGGGTGGCATTGGTGGTAAGAAAGGAAAGTTCAGACTTCCTTTTTAACACATAGATAAAAAAGAAAAAGAAAGTTAAAAGAAGAGGTGACTACAAATGGCAGTAAAAATTAGATTAAAAAGAATGGGACAGAAAAAAGCTCCTTTTTACAGAATCGTTGTTGCAGATGCAAGATCTCCAAGAGATGGTAAATTTATCGAAGAAATCGGTACTTATGATCCAAATCAGGAACCAAGCTTATTCAAAGTAGACGAAGAAGCAGCTAAAAAATGGTTGAACAACGGAGCTCAGCCAACAGAGATGGTTGGTAAGATTTTCAAAGCAGCTGGTATTGAGAAATAGGCTGTACCACGGAGGTGGGTGTAATGAAGGAATTAGTAGAAGTAATTACAAAAGCATTAGTAGATGATCCGGAAAGTGTTGTCGTTACAGAAAAAGTGGAAGGAAAAACTATTATCGTTGAAGTGCGTGTGTCAGATTCTGACATGGGAAAAGTAATCGGCAAGCAAGGAAGAATCGCGAAAGCAATTCGCTCCGTCGTAAAGGCAGCGGCTGCTAAAGAAGATAAAAAAGTAATCGTAGACATCGCGTAATTGCGGTGTCTATTTTATCATAAAACGTAGAGTGGAAAGGAGAATTTCATGGAGCAGTTATTACAGGTGGGAGTGATTTCCTCCACACACGGTGTGCGTGGAGAAGTAAAAGTATTTCCGACAACTGACGATGTGAAACGATTTAAAAAGTTAAAAAAAGTAATTTTGGATACAGGAAAAGAACAATTGCCGTTGGAAATTGAAGGAGTTAAATTTTTTAAACAATTTGTAATCCTAAAATTCAGAGGGATTGATAATATAAATGATATTGAAAAATATAAAGGGAAGCGTCTTTTGGTTGACCGTGAACACGCAGTGAAATTAAAAAAAGATGAATATTTTATTGCGGATATGATTGGGATGGACGTATTCACGGAAGAGGGAGAACTGTTTGGAACGCTGAAGGATGTGATGGAAACGGGAGCAAATGATGTCTATATCATCGAGATGACAGATGGAAAAGAAGTTCTTGTCCCTGCAATCAAGCAATGTATTTTAGATGTAGATATTGAGAATAGAAAGATGGTAATTCATTTACTGGAAGGGCTGGTATAGAGGATGCGTTTTCATATATTAACATTATTTCCGGATATGGTGATGAACGGATTGAGCACGAGTATTATCGGGAGAGCAATGGCAAATGAGCTTTTGACGATTGAAGCAGTGAATATCCGAGATTTTGCAGAAAACAAACATAATCGTGTGGACGATTACACATACGGCGGAGGAGCAGGAATGCTTATGCAGGCAGGGCCTGTCTACGGCGCTTATCGGTCGGTGGCAGAAAAGGCAAAGAGTAAGCCGAGAGTGATTTATCTTTCACCACAGGGACAGACATTTTCGCAGAGTATGGCGGAGGAATTCGCACAAGAAGAAGAGCTTATCTTTTTGTGTGGACATTATGAGGGGATTGACGAACGCGTTTTGGAAGAAATAGTAACAGACTATGTATCAATTGGGGACTATGTGCTGACAGGAGGGGAACTTCCGGCGATGGTAATGATCGATGCGGTATCGCGATTGATTCCTGGGGTGCTCCATAATGATACATCTGCGGAATTTGAAAGTTTTCAGGATAATCTGTTGGAATATCCACAGTATACAAGACCGGAAGAATGGCATGGAAAGAAAGTGCCGGAGATTCTGCTTTCTGGGCATCATGCAAATATTGAAAAGTGGAGAAGAGAACAATCTGTGATTCGTACAGCGAAAAGAAGACCTGATTTGTTAGAAAAAGCAGATTTGACACAAAAAGAAAAAGAATTAGTAAAAACACTTGTCAAGGAAAACTAAGTATGGTAGAATAAAGAGCGTTGTGAGAAGAAAGAGATGGTCCTCTGATACAGAATATGTATTAAGAACGTCCAAATTATAAGGAGGTCACACAAGATGAACGATATTATTAAAAAAATTGAAGCTGAGCAATTAAAAGCTGAAGTGCCAGAATTTAACGTAGGTGATACTGTAAAAGTTTACGGTAAGATCAAAGAGGGAAACCGTGAAAGAATTCAAGTTTTCGAAGGTACAGTGCTTAAGAAACAAGGTGGAAGCACAAGAGCAACATTTACAGTTAGAAAGAATTCTAACGGAGTTGGTGTTGAAAAGACTTGGCCATTACACTCACCAAACGTAGAAAAAGTAGAAGTTATTCGTAAAGGTAAAGTAAGAAGAGCAAAACTGAACTACTTAAGAGGGCGTGTTGGTAAGAGAGCTAAAGTAAAAGAATTAGTAAAATAGTAAATGTGAGGAAGGGACAAGTACATACTGTATATTGTCCCTTTTGTGTTATTAGGGAGAATAGATGGGTCGTTTAAAATTTGGAAAAGAAAAGAAGAGAGTGAATTTTGACTTGCTTCGTGTAGTGGGAATATGGACGTTTCAGATTGCCGTCGTATGTCTGATTGCCTTTGTATTTGTGTGGTATTTTGGACAGAGAGTGAGTACGATCGGAGATTCTATGAAACCGGTATTAGAAAATGGAGATATCACACTCATCAATCGGATTGTATATAATGCAAGCAGTCCGAAACGAGGGGATATTATTGCGTTTAAACCGAATGGGAATGAAAATTCGCATTATTATATCAAGCGAATCATTGGACTTCCGGGGGAGACGGTAGAGATTAAGGACGGAGAGATTCTGATTAACGGAGAAAAGATTGAGGAAGACTATAAGACGACGAAAATCGACGATCCGGGGATTGTAGAAGAGCCAATTACATTGGGCGGTGATGAATTTTTTGTTTTGGGAGATGACAGACAGAATAGTGAAGACAGCCGTATGGCGGATATTGGCAATGTGAAAAGAACAGAGATTGAAGGAAAAGTGTGGTTTGTAATAGCGCCAAAGGATCACTTTGGTTTTGTGAAATAGAGGAGGAAGATATGCATTTTCAGTGGTATCCGGGTCATATGACTAAAGCAAAGCGTATGATGCAGGAAAATATAAAGCTGATTGATCTTGTGATTGAACTTGTGGATGCAAGAGTGCCGATCAGCAGCAGAAATCCAGATATTGATGAATTGGGAAAAAATAAGGCAAGATTAATTTTGCTGAATAAATCAGATCTGGCAGAAGATAAACAGAATGACGCATGGGCAGAATACTTTAAGAAAAAAGGATTTGCAGTTGTAAAAGTAAATTCTAAAAAAGGCGGTGGAATCAAATCCATTCAGGGAGTGATTCAGGAAGCTTGTAAAGAAAAGACGGAAAGAGACCGAAAACGAGGTATCTTGAACCGTCCGGTGCGCGCCATGGTTGTTGGAATTCCGAACGTAGGAAAGTCTACATTTATCAACTCGTTGGCGGGGAAGGCATGTGCAAAGACTGGAAATAAACCGGGAGTTACAAAAGGAAAACAGTGGATCCGTTTGAATAAGAATGTAGAATTATTGGATACACCTGGAATTTTGTGGCCGAAATTTGAAGATCAGATGGTAGGACTGCGACTTGCATTTATCGGCTCGATTAAAGATGAGATTTTAAATACCGAGGAGTTGGCAGCAGAACTGATTCAGTTTATGAAAAAGCACTACGTAGGTGTTTTGGTAGAAAAATATGATATTGCAGAGAATGAAGACCCTTATGCATGTCTGGTTGACATTGCAAAGAACAGACATTGCCTGTTAAGGGGAAGTGAACTGGATACCAATAAAGCAGCAATGCTTTTGGTTGATGATTTCAGAAACGGAAGACTGGGGAAGATTACACTAGAATTTCCGGAAGATTACAAATAGATAGTCAGAAAAGAGGAGTATTAGATGGAAAAACCAAAGGGAATAGTAAAAGAATTATTAGGATGGATTGTATATATTGCGATAATTATAGGGTTGACCTGGTTGATTATCACATTTGTGGGACAGCGTACGCGCGTGAGCGGACATTCTATGGAGGCAACTTTGCATGATGGAGATAACTTGATAGTGGATAAGCTGTCTTATCATTTCCGAGAACCGAAGCGATTTGAAATTATTGTATTCCCGTATAGACATAAAGAAAATACATATTATATCAAGAGAATCATAGGGCTTCCGGGAGAAACAGTTCAGGTGAAGGATGGATATGTTTATATTAACGGAGAGAAGCTAGATGAAAACTATGGGCTGGAAGTGATGGAAGATGCCGGGATTGCGGCAGAGCCGATTGAACTTGGTGAGGATGAATATTTTGTGCTTGGCGATAACAGAAATCACAGTTCAGACAGCCGTGATCCAAGTGTTGGAATTCTTCACAGAGATGAGTTGATTGGAAGGGCATGGGTTCGGATCTGGCCATTAGATAGTATTGGGGTGATACCTCATGAATAAAAAAATTAGCGAAATCAAAGCAGAATTTGAAGCGGCAGATAAAGTGATGCTGAACGAACTATACGCAAAATATGAGAAGGACGAGCGCACAGGAGTAGTTAATCTGATTCAAAAATATAAAAAACAGGAACAAAAACTTTGCAAGGAACGAGAACGAATTGAGAATATGCGTATTTACGAAAGAAAATACGCAGATTTTTCATATATATGCGGCATTGATGAAGTGGGGAGAGGACCGCTTGCAGGACCAGTAGTTGCTGGTGCGGTGATTTTGCCGAAAGATTGCGAGATTCTTTATCTGAATGACTCGAAAAAACTTTCTGAAAAGAGACGAGAAGAGTTGTATGATGAGATTATGGAAAAAGCGATTGCGACAGGAATTGGCATTGTGAGTCCGGCACGAATTGATGAGATCAATATACTGCAGGCGACTTATGAGGCAATGCGTATAGCAATTCAACAATTAGAAACAGAGCCTGATCTGTTATTGAATGATGCTGTGACGATTCCGGAAGTGACGATTCGTCAGGTGCCAATCATCAAGGGTGATGCGAAAAGTGTTTCTATTGCGGCGGCAAGTATCATTGCAAAGGTTACAAGAGACCGTCTTATGGTCCAGTATGATGATGTGCTGCCTGGATATGGATTTGCGAGTAACAAAGGATATGGTTCTGCGGAACATATCACGGCGTTGAAAACGCTTGGAGCTACACCGATTCATAGAATGAGCTTTATTAAGAATTTTGTTTGTGGCTGAAGTGTTAAGTTATAATAGAAGAGATATATAGTGGAAAATAGACGAAAAATAGGAACGAACTATGAGAGGCTTGCAGGAAAATATCTGGAAGCACACGGATATCAGATTATAGAATATAATTTCAAATGCAATGCAGGGGAAATTGACATCATTGCGAAAGATGAGGACTATCTTGTCTTTTGTGAAGTGAAATACAGAAAGACGGCGAAAGCAGGGTACCCGATGGAAGCGGTATCGCTGGCGAAGCAGCGAAGAATTTCAAAATGTGCACAGTATTACGTTTATAAAAATCAGTGGCATGAGATGCCATGCCGTTTTGATGTGGTAGGTATTTTGGGAACAGAAGTACAGCTTTTAAAGAATGCATTTGATTTTGTGGAGTGAAAGATAGAATATGAGTATAGGGTTTTCATATAAAAACGATGAAAAAATTTTTACGGAAAAAGTAGAAAATGGTGTTCCGTATTTGGAATACCCACTTCTGGAAGACACCGAATTGGTTCTTCATGGATTTTCGACAAGGCTTGGAGGGGTCAGTGAAGGTGTCTGCAGTACGATGAATTTAAGCTTTTCAAGAGGGGATGATGAGTCGGCAGTCCGGGAAAACTATCGGAGGATGGCAAAGGCAATCGGTGTAGAGGATGATAGTTTTGTGTTTTCCATGCAGACACACACGACAAATATTCGCGTTGTCACGTCAAAAGACAAGGGGAAAGGCTTGGCTACACCGCTTGACTATTCGGATGTGGATGGTCTTGTGACAGATGAACCGGGACTTTGTCTGACGACATTCTATGCGGATTGTGTCCCTCTGTTTTTCTTGGATCCGGTGAAAAAAGTGATTGGTCTAAGCCATTCCGGCTGGAGAGGAACTGTCGGGAAAATAGGGAAAAAGACAGTGGAAGTGATGCAAAGCGAATATGGATGTCATCCAGAAGATATCTTGGCGGCAATCGGACCGTCTATCTGTCAGACGTGTTATGAAGTAAGCGAGGATGTCATTGATGCGTTTCGACAAAATTTTCACCAACAGTACTGGGAAAAACTGTTTTATAGGAAAACAAATGGCAAATATCAACTGAATCTTTGGAAAGCAAACGAGCTGATATTGAAGGAAGCCGGGATTTTGAAAACACATTTGGCTGTGACAAATTTGTGCACATGCTGCAATCATGAACTGCTGTTTTCACATCGGGCATCCAATGGAAAGAGGGGAAATTTAGCAGCGTTTTTGGCATTGAAATAGGAGGTATATATGATATTACTGGCAGATACAGTAGGAGATGGGGCGGTTAAAAAAGAAGTGACGGAAGCTACATCGGAGGCAGTACAAGAAGTCGGAAAGTTTGCACAATATGTGAATGATAATATTCCGGAACTGATTGGTTTTGGAATTCGTGTCCTTCTTGCACTGATTGTATTTTTTATTGGAACAAAAATTATCAAGCTGCTTCGGAAGCTTGTCAGACGATCTTTACAAAAATCAACAGTAGATAAAGGAGTCGAGCAGTTTGTCGATTCGATGTTAAAGTTTGTATTGTATATTATTTTGATTTTTTCAATTGGAAGCAATTTTGGAATCGACACGACATCGGTAGCGGCATTGCTGGCATCTGGAGGTGTGGCAATTGGTCTTGCTTTGCAAGGCGCACTGTCGAACTTTGCAGGTGGTGTTTTAATTTTGGTTTTGAAACCATTTGTAGTGGGAGATTATATTATTGAAGACACGAATAAGTGTGAAGGTACTGTAAAAGAAATCCAAATTTTTTATACCAAGCTTTCCACTGTTGACAACAAGACTATTGTAATCCCGAATGGTGCATTGGCAAATAACAGCCTTACCAATGTGACTGCAAAGAATGAGCGGCGAATGGATCTTTTGATAGACATATCTTACGAAGCAGATCTTAGAAAGGCAAAACAGTTGATTGAGCAGCTCCTAATGGAAGAGGAAGCGGTATTAAAAGAGGAAGAAGTGTTAGTCTTTGTAGATAGTCTTGGGGCAAGTTCTGTAGTGATTGGAACAAGATCATGGGTGAAGACGGAGGAGTATTGGCCGACGCGATGGAGACTGTTAGAAAGGATTAAGCTGACAATGGACGAAAATGGTATTGAGATACCTTATCAGCAGATGACTGTGCATTTGCCGAAAGAAGAGGCTAAACAGTAAGTTTTTGAAAAAAAGTATTGCATATTTTTGAAAATGCGATATAATAAAGCTTGTGATTTGTTTTAATCACTTGCTGAAATAGCTCAGTTGGTAGAGCACTTCACTCGTAATGAAGGGGTCGTCGGTTCAAGTCCGATTTTCAGCTGACTAGATTAGAAGTACCGTAACTTCAAGGAAAATCAGTATTTCCAAGGGGGTGCGGTACTTTTTTATTTAAATGTTTACATGAACGGAGAAGGAGGAAAACAATATGAGTCGAAAAATGCTTTTTTTTGATATCGACGGAACACTTGTGGCAGAGGGAACACACTATCTTCCGAAAAGTGCGGTGAATGCAATTCGCAAGGCAAGAGAAAATGGGCATTTGGCGTTTATCAATACGGGACGAACGAGATTTAATATTGATGATTTTTTAGAAAATATAGGTTTTGATGGATATGTCTGTGGATGCGGAACGGCAATTTATATTGGAGAAAAGACGATTTTTAAAAATACACTTACAAAAGAATACTGTAGGGAAATTATTGAGATGTTAAGAACATGCAATATCACAGCGGTGTTTAAGGAGGAAAATCGTGTGTTCTTTGATGAGGAGCTTCCAGACCATAAAATTCTTCATGATTTAAGAGCCAGATTCGGTACGAAAGCATTTGATATTCCAAAGTCTCTGGAAGACGGAGAAATTTTATTTGATAAATTTGTAGTATGGGTGAATACGGTGAGTGACTATAAGGCGTTCTACAATTATATTTCGGAGGAATTTGACTGTATAGACAGAGGTGCTGGAATGTATGAGATTGTTCCAAAGGGGATTTCGAAAGCGTCTGGGATTCAGATGCTGATGGATTATTATGGAATTTTGCTGGAAGATTGCTATGCGTTTGGAGACAGTACGAACGACCTTCCGATGCTTCAGTTTGTACCAAACAGTGTTGCGATGGGGAACAGCATGAAAGAGCTTTTTCCATATTGTGCACACCGGACTGCAGATTTGGAAGATGATGGGATCGAAAAGGCATTAAGACATTATGGCATTATTTAAAAAATAAGATGAAAAAACAGAGTTCGAGAAGTTGGAGAAATACTTCTTGAACTCTATTTTGATAGTTAGAACTTTTTTGAATACCATTTTTCCAACAGATTAATCAAAGCATACAGACCCATTGCCATAATACACAACAGTACAATTGACATGAGTAGCCAGTCTAGCTTAAAGACCTGACTAGAGTAGATAATCAGATATCCGAGACCATTTCTTGCCGCCAGAAATTCTCCGATAATGACACCCACAAGACATAGGCCGATATTGACTTTCATGTTGCTGATGATAGCGGGAATGGAGCTTGGCAGTACTACTTTCATCAGTGCATGGAATTTGTTCCCATGGAGCGTGTAGATCAGTTTGATTTTTTCTTTGTCAGCATTGATAAATGTTGTGTATAGGTTCAGGATGCTCCCGAAAATTGCGACAGACATACCGGCGACAATGATTGTAGTGCGAGTCGCACCAAGCCACACAATTAAAAGAGGTGCAAGCGCAGATTTCGGCAGACTGTTTAAAACGACAAGAAACGGTTCCAATATCTCAGAGAGTTTTGGACTGAACCATAAAAGGATTGTCACAAGAAGACTGCACAAAATGACGAGAAAAAAGCTGACGAGTGTCTCGTAAAGTGTGACTGTAATGTGCAGAAAAATACTTTTATCACAGACCATAGACCAAAAACAGGCTGCCACTTTTGAAGGACTGCTGAAAATAAAAGAATCAATAATTCCTTTTGAGGCAGTGAATTCCCAAATTCCCAAAAAAAAGATGAGAATGAGAAAACGGGAACTGTGAACAATACGTTTATGTTGTTTCTTTTTTTGCAGAAAATTTTGTTGGGAGACAGAAGTCTCACTCATTGCGGTTCAACTCCTTCCAAATGAGATTAAAATAGGTTTTGAATTCCGGTGCATTTCGTCTGTGGAGCGGCGTGTCTTCTTCGAGAGAGAAGGACAAAGGGATTGTCTGTTGTACGGTGGCAGGTCTTTCGGAGAGAACGATTACCCGGTCCCCCAGGCTGATTGCCTCGGAAAGATCATGTGTGACGAGGATGGCTGTTTTTTGTTCTTTTTTGATAATCTGTCCAATGTCATCTCCTACAGTGAGTCGGGTCTGATAATCAAGAGCTGAGAAGGGTTCATCTAATAGAAGAAGATCCGGTTCCAACACGAGAGTACGGATTAAAGCAGCGCGCTGTCTCATGCCTCCGGACAGTTCAGATGGTCTTGCATTCGCGAAAGATTCCAGACCATATTGTTCCAGCAACTGATGTGCTTTTCTGCGCGTGCGGGCGGTGAGCATATGCTGGATTTCCAAACCTAGAATGACATTGTTATAAATCGTTCGCCATTCAAACAGATGATCTCTTTGTAACATGTATCCAATATTTGTAGCGCTTTCTTTCAATTGTTTTCCATTGATTAGTATTGTTCCGCTTTCTGGAATGAGCAATCCTGCAATGAGTGACAGCAACGTGGATTTTCCACAGCCTGAAGGACCGACAATGCTTATGAATTCCCCCTTTTTTAGGAAGAAAGAAAGTTCTTTTAGTGCAGGTGTTTCTCCTTCTGTATTATGATAAGAATGACTGATGTTTTTCAGTTCAAGAACATGTTCCATAATGCGCCTCCGTTTCATATATATCTATTTTATGTCAAAAGGGAAAAAGGGTGCTTGCTAGAAGCAAGAGAAAATAGTATAATCAAGCCTGTGAGGTTACGTGGAAATGGTGAAAAAGATGAATTATCAAAAAGAACTGGAAAAGCTGATTGTAAAGCTTGAAAAAGAAGAAAAAGTGCCGAGACTTTTGCTGCACAGTTGCTGTGCACCATGCAGCAGTTATGCTTTAGAGTATTTGAGCAATTATTTTGACATTACTGTTTTTTATTATAATCCTAATATTTTTCCGGAAAGTGAATATACAAAGAGGATTTTAGAACAGCAGATGCTGATTGGAAAGATGAAAGTAAAGTATCCAATCTCTTTTGTTGCGGGCAATTATGACAGGGAGAAGTTTTATGAGCTTGCAAAAGGATTGGAACACTTGAAAGAAGGCGGAGAGCGGTGTTTTAAGTGCTATGCGCTCCGATTGGAAGAGACAGCGCGAATGGCAAAGGAAGCGGAGTTTGATTACTTTACGACAACGCTTACAATCAGTCCAATGAAAAATGCTGAAAAGTTGAATACGATTGGCGTGAAAATAGGTGAAAAATATGGCGTGAAGTATTTACAGTCAGATTTTAAAAAGAAGAATGGATACAAACGTTCCATTGAGCTTTCCAATGAATTTGGACTTTACAGACAAGATTACTGTGGGTGCGAGTTTTCTGTCAGAGACAGGAAACAAGAAAGCACGGGAATCAAGAAAAAATAAACGAAAGAAGGGGACAATATGGCACAGTTATGGGGCGGTCGTTTTACAAAGGAGACGGATCAGCTGGTTTACAATTTCAATGCATCGATTTCGTTTGATCAGAAATTTTATGCACAGGATATGAGAGGAAGCATTGCGCATGTGAAGATGCTCGCAAAACAAGGGATTTTGACTGAAGATGAGCGGGATCAGATCATTGCAGGAATCGAAGGGATTTTGAGTGATGTGGAACAAGGCGTACTTGAAATTTCGGATAAATATGAGGATATTCACAGCTTTGTGGAGGCAACACTTATTGATCGTATTGGAGAACCGGGCAAGAAACTGCATACAGGAAGAAGCAGGAATGATCAGGTTGCACTGGATATGAAACTGTACACAAGAGATGAGATTCAGGTGTTGGATGGACTTTTAAAAGAATTACTGGAAGTTCTTCTTCATATCATGGAAGAAAACACCGAGACATTTATGCCGGGATTTACACATCTTCAAAAAGCACAGCCGATTACACTTGCGCATCATATGGGGGCATATTTTGAGATGTTCCGACGTGATCGTTCCAGACTATACGATATTTACCAAAGGATGAACTATTGTCCGCTTGGTTCGGGAGCACTCGCCGGAACGACATACCCTCTTGACAGAGAGTATACTGCCGAACTTTTGGGATTTGCTGGACCTACATTGAACAGCATGGATTCTGTTGCGGACAGAGATTATGTAATTGAGCTAATGTCAGCATTGTCCACGATCATGATGCATTTGAGCCGGTTTTCAGAAGAGGTGATTATTTGGAATTCGAACGAATACCAGTTTGTGGATATTGATGATGCCTACAGTACGGGAAGCAGCATTATGCCACAGAAAAAAAATCCGGATATCGCAGAATTAGTTCGAGGAAAGACAGGACGTGTCTATGGGGCATTAATGTCGATTTTGACAACGATGAAAGGAATTCCGCTTGCTTATAATAAAGATATGCAGGAAGATAAAGAGTTGGCATTTGATGCGATTGACACAGCAAAAGGATGCCTTGCATTGTTTACGGGGATGCTTCGCACGATGAAATTCCGCAAAGAGAATATGGAAAACAGTGCAAAGAATGGGTTTACCAATGCGACAGATGCAGCGGACTATCTGGTAAATCATGGTGTTGCATTCCGCGATGCACACGGAATTGTAGGGCGGCTTGTACTGTACTGCCTGGAAAAGGATATCGCGTTGGATGATATGACACTAGAAGAATTTAAGGCGATTTCACCGGTTTTTGAGGCGGACATCTATGAGGCAATCAGCATGGAGACATGCGTCAATAAACGTATGACGATTGGCGCGCCTGGAAAAGAAGCGATGGAAAAGGTAATTGCCATCTATGCAAAATATTTGCAGGAATGCGAAAAAACACTTGCATAATCAATTAAAATGCGATAGTATATTTCGAGTAAACACATTTGTTTGCGTGAGAAAGACTTTTGGAAATGAGGAGATAATTATGGAACAGAAATTAAGAGTTGGAATTTTAGGAGCAACAGGTATGGTTGGACAACGTTTTATTTCTCTGTTGGAAAATCATCCGTGGTATGAAGTCGTGACAGTGGCAGCGAGCCCAAGATCAGCAGGAAAGACTTACGAGGAAGCGGTTGGGGATCGCTGGAAAATGAAGACACCAATGCCGGAGGCAGTGAAAAAATTAGTTGTTGCCAATGTAAATGAAGTAGAGAAAGTGGCTGCAGATGTTGACTTTGTGTTCAGTGCGGTGGATATGACAAAAGAAGAGATCAAAGCGATTGAAGATGCATATGCAAAGACAGAGACACCGGTTGTTTCAAACAATAGTGCGCACCGTTGGACAAAGGATGTGCCGATGGTAGTTCCAGAGATTAATCCAGAACATTTTGAAGTAATAGAAGCTCAGAAAAAACGTCTTGGAACAGAAAGAGGATTTGTGGCAGTAAAACCAAACTGTTCGATTCAAAGCTATGCTCCGGTTCTGACAGCATGGAAAGAATTTGAGCCGACAGAAGTAGTGGCAACTACATATCAGGCAATCTCAGGGGCAGGAAAGACATTCAAAGACTGGCCAGAGATGGTAGAAAATATTATTCCGTTTATTGGTGGTGAAGAAGAAAAAAGTGAACAAGAACCACTTCGTATCTGGGGAAAAGTAGTTGATGGAGAGATTGTAAAAGCGGAGGGACCGGTAATTACAACGCAGTGTATCCGCGTACCGGTTTTGGACGGACATACAGCAGCTGTATTTGTGAGATTTGCAAAGAAGCCAACGAAAGAGCAGTTGATTGAAAAGCTTGTGAACTTTAAGGGACTGCCGCAGGAATTGGAGCTTCCAAGCGCGCCGAAGCAGTTTATTCAATACTTGGAGGAAGATAATCGTCCACAGGTACAATTGGATGTCAATTTTGAAAATGGTATGGGAATTTCGGTAGGACGTCTGAGAGAAGACAGTGTATACGATTTTAAATTTGTCGGACTTTCTCATAACACAGTACGTGGTGCTGCAGGTGGTGCAATTCTCTGTGCAGAGACACTGACTGCAAAAGGATATATCAAAGCAAAATAAATAAAAATAACATTTGGCGGGGAAGAAAGTTCTTTCCTGCCTTGTTTCTCTTTTTATCCACGGGAGAGGCATTGGCGGCAGAGAAAGGAAACCAGGATGGGAAAATCAGTATACATAGCGGAGAAGCCAAGCGTGGCACAGGAATTCGCAAAAGCATTAAAATTGAATACGAGAAAAAAAGACGGATATCTGGAATCTGATGAGGCGATTGTCACATGGTGTGTTGGACATCTTGTGACAATGAGTTATCCGGAGGTGTATGATGAGAAATATAAAAGATGGAGTCTTGAGACGTTGCCGTTTATGCCAAAAGAGTTCAAATACGAGGTGATTCCGAACGTAAAAAAGCAGTTCCAAATTGTGAGTGGCGTGTTGAACCGACAGGATGTGGATACGATTTATGTGTGCACTGACTCCGGGCGTGAGGGGGAATATATTTACCGCCTGGTGGAACAGATGGCAGAGGTGAAAGGAAAGAAAAGAAAACGTGTGTGGATTGATTCCCAGACAGAAGAAGAGATTCTTCGTGGAATCCGTGAAGCGAAAGATCTGGAGGAATATGATAACTTATCTGCATCAGCGTATCTGCGGGCAAAAGAAGATTACCTGATGGGAATTAATTTTTCTAGACTTCTGACGCTGAAATACGGCAATAGTATCTCAAATTATCTTGGTCACAAATACACAGTCCTTTCTGTCGGGCGTGTTATGACATGCGTGCTCGGTATGGTAGTAAGAAGAGAGCGGGAAATTCGGGAATTTGTAAAGACGCCGTTTTACAGAGTGCTCAGCAGCATTTCACTGGAAGAAAAGAATTTTGATGGTGAATGGAAGGCGGTGAAAGGTTCTAAATATTTTGAGTCATTGGATCTCTATAAGGAAAATGGCTTTAAAGAGAAGGTGAAGGCAGAAGAATTGATCGCCTATTTAAGCGATGGAGAACCTCTTACTTGCACAGTCACTGCAATTGAAAAAAAGAAAGAAAAAAAGAATCCGCCACTCCTTTATAATCTGGCAGAGCTTCAGAATGAATGTTCCAAACGATTTAAGATCAGTCCGGATGAGACACTTCGGATCGTTCAGGAACTGTATGAAAAGAAACTAGTGACCTATCCGAGAACGGATGCCAGAGTGCTTTCGACAGCAGTGGCAAAAGAGATCCACAAGAATCTGAATGGTTTGTCCAAATATGATATGGCATCTCCTTATTTGAAGGATATTGTTGCGTTTGGAAGTCATAAAGGCTTAGAAAAAACAAGGTATGTCAATGACAAGCAGATCACAGACCACTATGCAATCATACCGACCGGTCAGGGACTGCAGGCATTGAATAGTGTATCACATACTGCAAGGCAGGTATATGACACGATTGTCAGAAGGTTTTTGAGTATTTTCTATCCTCCGGCTGTTTATCAGAAAGTCAGTATTACAACCAAGATCAAAGAGGAAAGCTTTTTCTCCAATTTCAAGGTTTTGGCAGAAGAAGGATATCTGAAAGTGGTCGGAACCGGAAATGCGGGTAAACAGGATTCGGAAAGTGACATGGACATGAACTTTTTTGAACTGCTTCAGACAGTGAAAAAAGGAACGGTGTTACCGGTAAAGGAATTGACAATCAAAGAAGGAGAGACTTCGCCACCGAAGAGATACAATTCCGGGTCGATTATTCTTGCGATGGAGAATGCGGGGCAGCTCATTGAAGATGAGGATTTGCGCGCCCAGATTAAAGGAAGTGGTATCGGAACGAGTGCAACCAGGGCAGAGATCCTGAAAAAACTGATTCATATTAAATATTTGATGTTAAATAAAAAAACACAGATCATTACACCGACGTTGCTTGGAGAAATGGTTTTTGATGTAGTGGAACATTCAATCCGCTCACTTTTGAACCCGGAACTTACTGCAAGCTGGGAAAAAGGACTCACCTATGTGGCAGATGGCGAGATTACATCGGATGAGTATATGATGAAGCTGGAACATTTTATTAACAGCCGTACGCAAGGTGTTTTGCGGTTGGGTAACCAGTATCAGCTGAGAGGCTGTTACGATAAGGCGGCAATATTTTATAAAAAAGAAAAACAGACAAAGAAGGGGTAAATTGAAATGGAACAATTAACAGTAAAATCACTTTATAATTTAAAGGAGACAATTGCGAGAGATATTTTTGAAGGAGTGACTTATCCGTGGGAGGTTCTTCCGAAAATTAGTTCTTTTATTTTAGAACTTGGAGAGACGTTATCGGAAGAGGAGTACGAAAAAGTCGGTGAGAATGTATGGATTGCAAAGTCGGCGACAGTAGCGCCGACAGCTTACATCAATGGACCGGCAATTATTGGAAAAGACGCAGAAGTGAGACATTGTGCGTTTATCCGCGGTAATGCAATTATTGGGGAGGGGGCTGTGGTAGGAAATTCTACAGAGCTTAAGAATGTAATCCTGTTTAATAAAGTTCAGGTTCCACATTATAATTATGTAGGGGACTCTGTGCTTGGATATAAGTCTCATATGGGGGCTGGCTCGATTACTTCCAATGTGAAATCTGATAAGACATTGGTGACGGTAAAGACACCAAAAGGAGCGATTGAGACTGGACTTAAGAAATTTGGCGCCATGCTTGGCGATGAAGTCGAAGTGGGATGTGGAAGTGTATTGAATCCGGGAACAGTTGTGGGAAGTCATACAAATATTTATCCATTGTCTATGGTCAGAGAATTTGTACCTGCAGGCAGCATTTATAAAAAACGTGGAGAAGTAATTGAGAAATACGAAAAATAAATATTGACAGTCGGAATAGTCTTGTGTATCATTGTATTAAATCTATAGTACAGATATACAAGGCTATTTTTGATGAGGAGGAATGAAGATGCTTGAGATACAAGGACTGAGTAAAAAATATGGTGATTATCTGGCGGTGGATCATGTGAGTTTCACGGTGCCAACGGGAAAGATAGGAATTTTGCTGGGACCAAACGGAGCAGGAAAATCTACGATTATTAAGAGTATTGCAGGTTTGCTCAGGTATGAAGGTGGAATCGGAATTCAGAAAATGGAAGCACATAGCATGGAGGCGAAAAAGATTTTTGCCTATGTTCCGGAATTGCCGGCAATGTTCGATGCATTGACTGTAAGAGAGCATATTGAGTATGTAAGAAAAGCATATGACAGTAACATAACAGACCAAGAGGTGGAAGCAATTCTGACACGATTTGAGCTGGAGGATAAACAGGACAAATTAGGGAATGAGCTTTCAAAAGGAATGATGCAGAAAGTTAGTATTTGCTGTGCGCTGTGTATCAAGCCGCAGGTGATTCTTTTAGATGAGCCGATGGTGGGACTTGACCCGAAAGCGATCAAAGAATTAAAAGAAGTGATTTTAGAATTAAAAGAAAACGGAGTTACGATATTGATCAGTACTCATATGCTGGAGATGGTAGAGAATATTTGGGATGTGATGTTTGTGATGGAGAAAGGACATATTATTGGTTCTTACAGCAAAGAAGAAGTTGGGGATAAAGAACTCGATGCTCTGTTCTTTGAATTGACAGGTGGTGAAAAATAATGAAAGCATTATTGTATATGTCAAAAAGAAAATGGATCAACAAATTAAAGCAGTTAAAGAGAAAGCCGGTGAACCTGATACTTAGCATTGTTTTGGCAGCCTATTTTATTTTTTTAATCACAGTTGCAGTTACGGCTTTAGTAAAAGCCAATTTTCAAACACCATATTGGCTGCTGGCGGCATTGACGGTATGGGGACTTTACAATTTTTTTATTAACTTTGCGACTTATGCAAAACGGAAAGGTGTTATTTTCTATCCAAGCCATGCACATTTTATTTTTACAGCGCCGATTCGCCCAAAAATAATCTTGCTCTATGGCGCGGGGTATAATTTTTTGATGACTTTGATTGTGAGCATGGCATTTGTGCTTGCTGCAATTCTTGGATTTCATCTTCCGCTTTGGAAAATCGTGTCACTGTTTATAGTTCTTGCAGGGGTTGAGTCGGTACTGGAAGGCAGTATTATTATTGTTTTATATGCCAATGAACGATTTTCGCAAAAGACGACTGTTATGCTTGCGCGCACGATTTACGTTTTGCTTGCAGGTATTACGCTGTTTGGAATTTGGTATTTTCGCACAAAAGGATTTTCGCTGGAAAGTATCATCAATCTGATTGATTTTCCGGGATTGCAGATGCTCCCAATCATTGGATGGAATATTGCAGTTTTTCGACTGATTTTGCTTGGACCTACAACGCTTAATCTTGTATGCAGTGGTTTGTATCTTTTGACTGTAATTGTTATGGCTGTAGTGGCAGTCAAAATGAAATGCAATGGTGGATATTATGAAGATGCGGCAAAATTTGCGGATGATTATGCAGAGATGAAAGCGCGAAAAAATAATGGTGAGATGGTTATGTCCATCGGCAAAAAGAAGAAATTCAAAAGAGCCTCAGTCGAATATAAAGCATCCGGAGCAAAGGCTATTTTTTACAGACAGTTATTGGAGTATAAAAAAGAAAAATGGTTTATCTTTTCATATATGACATTGTTTTGCATTGGTGCGGATATTTTGTTTTTAAAGGTGATTGATGTTTCGGAATTTGGAACAAAAAGTGCAGTTCTTTTGGGAATTGTGGCTTATCTTGCCATTTTGACAGGAGGATATCTCGGGAAATGGGATAAAGAATTGAAAAATCCGTATCTGTTTCTCCTTCCAGATTCTCCGGCAAAGAAAATGTGGTATGCGACTGTGATGGAACATGTGAAAGCGGCAATTGATGGAGCGATTTTGGTGCTTCCGCTTGGAATTGCATGGAAGGTACATCCGCTTCACATGGTCAGTTGCTGGTTGATCTATGTGCTCCTTCAGGCAATTAAGTTATATACAAAGGTACTGATCGATTCGTTTTTGAGAAACTCTTTGGGAGAAACAGTAAAGCAGTTAGTTCGATTGGGAGTCCAAGGGGGGATTATAGGAATCGGAGTGCTCCTTGCTGTGGTTGCAGTTGTCTTACAGAATTTCAATTTTGCCTTTTTCGTAATTTTAATTTACGGTATGATAATGGCAGTGGTGATTGGACTGTTGACAGTGTCAAGGTTCGCCATCATGGAACAATATGATTAAAAGAAAGAAGGGATCATTGTGTTACAAGATAATTATGTTACATTTGAAATTGGAAAAGCAAAGCATATTGCACTGGTTGCTCATGACGGAAAGAAGAAAGAGCTGGTAGAATGGTGTGATCAGAACAAGGAAATTTTAAAAAGTCACTTTTTATGTGGAACAGGAACGACATCCCGACTGATTGCAGAGAAAACAGGGTTGCCTGTAAAAGGTTATAACAGCGGACCGCTTGGAGGAGATCAGCAGATTGGAGCAAAGATTGTGGAAGGACAGATTGACTTTATGATCTTTTTATGGGATCCATTGGAAGCGCAGCCACATGACCCGGATGTGAAAGCGCTACTTAGAATTGCTGTTGTGTATGATATTCCGATTGCAAACAATCTGGCAACTGCAGATTTCATGTTACACTCTAAATATATGAGTGAGCCATATTGCAGAAAAGTTGAAAATTTTAATAAAACGATTCAGGAACGTGTAGAAAAGATGAAAGAATAGTTATGATGAGAAGATTTTTATCATCGAAAACGTTTGTTAGAAATCGGAAATAAGCACAAGAAAAGAATCCTGAAAATGGATTCTTTTCTTGTGTAAAAGTGAGAATTGTGATATTCTGATAGTGTTCATTCAATAGAGCGTTCGCTCATTATATGTATTCGTTGGCAGATTCGCTAAAATTACCCACATGAAAATTTGCAAGCAGGAGGTGAGAATAAAAGTATTGACATTTTAAAGTAAGTATAATAGTATATTAATTAGGAAAACAAACGTAAGTTCGCTATATAGAAAAGGAGATACATAATATGGCAAATGAAGATAAACAAAAAGCGCTGGATGCGGCGATTTTAAAGTTGGAGAAAGATTTTGGAAAAGGTACGGTGATGAAGCTTGGTGAGGCCAGGGCGAATGTCTCTGTGGAGACAGTTCCGACAGGTTCTTTGAGTCTTGATATCGCACTTGGTCTCGGGGGTGTACCGAAAGGAAGAGTGATCGAGGTATATGGTCCAGAGTCAAGTGGTAAGACGACGGTTACGTTACATATGATTGCCGAGGTGCAAAAAAGAGGCGGAATTGCAGGGTTTATTGATGCAGAGCATGCACTTGATCCTGTTTATGCAAAAAACATTGGTGTAAATATTGATGAACTATATATTTCACAGCCAGACAGTGGGGATCAGGCGCTTGAGATTGCTGAGACGATGGTTCGTTCTGGTGCGATGGAAATTATTGTAATTGACTCGGTTGCAGCGCTTGTTCCAAAGCAAGAGATAGAAGGTGACATGGGCGACAGTCATGTCGGTCTGCAGGCTCGTCTGATGTCGCAGGCGCTCAGAAAGCTGACACCTGTTATTAGTAAGTCAAATTGTGTTGTCATTTTTATCAACCAGCTTCGTGAAAAAGTCGGTGTAATGTTTGGAAATCCGGAGACAACAACTGGTGGACGAGCTTTAAAATTCTATGCCTCCGTGCGTATGGATGTCAGAAGGATTGAGACATTAAAACAGAATGGTGAGATGGTGGGGAATCGTACACGCATCAAAATTGTGAAGAACAAGATTGCACCACCGTTCAAAGAAGCGGAATTTGATATCATGTTTGGAAAGGGAATTTCTCAAGAAGGAGATATTCTGGATCTTGCAACAAAACTTGACCTTGTGAATAAGAGCGGGGCATGGTATGCCTATAATGGAGATAAGATCGGACAGGGAAGAGAGAATGCGAAGATATACCTTGGACAGCATCCAGAAGTTATGGAAGAATTGGAAGAGAAGATCAGAGCACATTATCATTTGGACGGTTCTGTAGAGAAGGAAGAGGAAGAATAGAATGTATGTCACGAAGATTGAGCCAGTGACAAAGACAAAATATAAAGTATTCATAGACGGACAGTTTGCCTTTGTGTTATACAAAGGAGAACTGTCCCGATATCATATCACGCAGGACACAGAAGTGGATGAGAGGCTGGTCAGTCAGATTCTCAGTGAGACTGTGTTAAAACGTGCCAAACTGCGGGCGATGCATCTGTTGGCAGATATGGATCGCACAGAATCACAGCTTCGCACGAAATTAAGGCAGGGACTGTATCAGGATGATATTATCGAACAGGCGATAGCATATGTAAAATCCTTTGGATATGTGGAAGATGAAGATTATGCAAGACGACTTGTGCTCAGCAGACAGAGCAGAAAGAGTAGGAAAGAAATTTATGCATCACTTTGCCAAAAAGGGGTCGCGAAAGAGACGATTGACAAAGTGATGGAAGAGTGTTATGAGATGGAAGAGGAACGGGGAGCAATTCAAAAACTTCTTGAGAAGAAAAGATTTTGTGCAGAGCAGGCGACAGAAGCAGAAAAAGCGAAGATTTGCGGGTATCTGTTAAGAAAAGGTTTCCGTTACGAGGACATCCGTCAAGTAATACAAGTTTCTGAATGGAATACTTGACATAATTGTGAAAAGAGTATAAAATTTAAGTGTTGTATTTGTACAATGAAAATTAAATAAGGAGGTGCTCCTGTGCCAACAATAATTAGTATAATTATTGCTGTAGTTGCATTCATTGTTGCAGCGGTCATTACTCGTTTCCTGACGGTTTCAAGCTTGACAAAAGATGCAGATTCGAAGATCGGAAGTGCAGAGACTCGAGCGAGGGAAATTATTGATGATGCATTGAAAACTGCTGAGACAACGAAAAAAGAAGCTCTCTTGGAAGTAAAAGAAGAGTCTATCAAGACAAAGAATGAACTCGAAAAAGAGACAAAGGAAAGACGATCTGAATTACAACGCTATGAAAAAAGAGTGTTATCCAAGGAAGAAGCTTTAGACAAAAGATCAGAAGCAATTGAGCAGCGTGAAGCAAACTTTACGGCGAGAGAAGAGCAAATTAAGCAGCGTGAAGCGAAAGTAGAAGAGCTTAATCGGCAAAGAGTACAGGAACTGGAAAGAATCTCAGGATTAACCTCCGAACAAGCAAAGGATTATTTGTTAAAAACTGTTGAAGAAGATGTCAAACATGATACTGCGAAGATGATTAAAGAATTGGAGACGCAGGCAAAAGAAGAAGCGGCCAAAAAGGCAAGAGAATATGTCGTGACAGCCATTCAAAAGTGTGCGGCAGATCATGTTGCGGAGACTACAATTTCGGTTGTACAACTTCCAAGTGATGAGATGAAAGGGAGAATTATTGGTAGAGAGGGACGGAATATTCGTACACTCGAGACGATGACAGGAGTAGAATTGATTATAGATGATACTCCGGAAGCTGTCGTTTTATCAGGTTTTGATCCAATCAGAAGAGAAGTTGCGAGAATTGCGCTCGAGAGATTGATTGTAGATGGAAGAATTCATCCTGCAAGAATCGAAGAAATGGTAGAAAAAGCACAAAAAGATGTGGAATTGATGATTCGTGAAGAGGGAGAGGCAGCAGCTTTAGAAGTTGGAGTACATGGTATTCATCCAGAACTGATTCGTCTGTTAGGAAGGATGAAGTTCAGAACCAGTTATGGGCAGAATGCGTTGAAGCATTCCATGGAAGTGGCACAGTTATCTGGACTTTTAGCAAGTGAGATTGGACTGGATGTCAGAGTTGCCAAAAGAGCTGGTCTTTTACATGATATTGGGAAATCAATCGATCATGACGTTGAAGGTTCCCATATTCAGATTGGTGTGGATCTTTGTAGAAAATACAAAGAGTCACCGATTGTAATCAATGCGGTAGAATCGCATCATGGTGATGTAGAGCCAGAGTCATTAATTGCATGCATTGTGCAGGCAGCAGATACAATTTCTGCGGCAAGACCTGGTGCAAGAAGAGAGACATTAGAAACATATACAAACAGATTAAAACAATTAGAGGATATCGCTAACCAATTTAAAGGTGTCGATAAATCTTTTGCTATTCAAGCAGGTAGAGAGATTCGTGTCATGGTAGTTCCAGAACAAGTGTCTGATGCAGACATGGTACTGATGGCTAGAAATATTTCAAAACAAATTGAGTTTGAATTGGAATATCCTGGACAGGTTAAAGTGAATGTGATTCGTGAATCACGTGTTACAGACTATGCAAAATAGTCACAATAAATAAAAACGATTCCCATATATCAAGTTGATATATGGGAATTTCTATATATTGGAGGGATACTTGGTGGGTGAAGAAGTAAAAAGAATTAAGCGAGAATTGAAATATAGAGGAACGATACTGGATATGTATTGTGATCATGTTGAGATAAACGGACATATTGCAAAATGGGACTACCTGCAACATAAAGGTGCGGCTGCTGTGATTCCTGTTACAAAAGAAGGAAAGATTTTGATGGTAAGACAGTATCGGAACGCGTTGGACAGATATACATTGGAGATTCCGGCAGGAGCGTTGGATACACAGGAGGAACCAGGCAAAGAGTGTGCAGCAAGGGAATTGGAGGAAGAGACGGGATTTCGTTCGGAAAATTTAGAGTGGCTGATTACATTGAGAACAGCGGTGGCATTTTGTAATGAGAGAGTGGAAGTATATGTCGCGAAAAATTTGATACTATCCAAGCAGAATTTGGATGAAGATGAGTCAATTGACGTAGAGGCTTACACAATGGAGGAGTTAAAAGAGAAAATTTTTTCTGGAGAGATTGAAGATTCTAAGACGATTGCTTCGCTGATGTCATATGCAGTAAAAATGAAAGCATAATCGGATGGACCTTGCATATAATGAAATATCCTAGGTTGGAGTGTGAAAGACGGGAGGTAGATATGTGAGGTCATACAGGAGTAAAAATCAATTTTTTGCAATGTTTCTGCTGGGGGGGTTTTTGATTGGCATTTTGTATGCGAATTTGATTTCTGACAGGTATATTATGTCGGGCGGAATTTTTGATGACGGTTTCTTAAAGCAATACGCTAAAACCGATATTGTGGCAGAAGAATATTTATGGTATATCCTGCGAGCAAGACTTGTCCCTTTTTGTATGATATGTATTTTAGGATGTATGAAATGGAAGAAAACAGTTGTTGGACTGTGCATTGGCTGGACAGGCTTTTCGGGTGGTGTTGTAGCAGTTTCTTCTGTAATTTCTCTTGGAATGAAAGGAATTCTATTATGTATTGTGGGAATGTTGCCACAGATTCTTTTTTATGGGTTTGCGTATGTGATTCTGCTATGGTATCTTTACACATATCCGAACGGAAGATGGAACATAAAAAAGACGGCAGTAGCAGGAATTTCTATGGCGGTTGGGATAATTTTAGAAGTATATACGAATCCGATATTGATGAAATTAGTTATTGGATTATTGTGAAACGAGAGTTTGCGTTAGGTTGCAAACTCTCGTTTTTTCAAATGACAGCTTAAATACAGAATGCTTAGAACGCTGACAGAAAGTTGACTTGCAAGAAGTCCCCAAAGATATCCGTTCATTCCAATCTGTGGAATGAAAACAATCACTCCGATAATGCGTATGAAGAGTCCTAAGGTATTTATCAGAAAGGAGGTTGTTGTATTTCCAAGTCCATTTATGATACTAATTAGTGTAGAATTCATATATAGAAACGGACAAATCCAGGAAAGGGTCAGTAAAAAGTCTCCGGCAAGCTGACTGTGGAATAAGATAGTTCCAATCCAATTCCCAAATAAAAGAAAGAGTATACAGCAAAAAAAACCAAGAGAAAAACAATAAAGTATAACTTTTTGAATTAGCTTCTTTAGCTGTTCCCATTTGTTTGAAGTTTGAATTTCTGTAACTGTAGGAAGGAGCATCGTAGAGACAGAGTTTGTAACTGCAGATGGAAACAGAATGCACGGCAAAGCCATTCCGGTGAGAACTCCATATGCGCTGAGTGCATCAGAGGAAGTGTATCCATACTGTTGTAAGCGTATGGGAATGGAAATTGCCTCGATGCTCTGTAGAATATTCAGAAGAATACGGTTGGCAGTGAGCGGTGCAGAAAGTTTTAAAAGCTCTTTTAAGTGAGAAAAATTGTTTTTTAAGACAAAGTGAATGCGAGTAAATACTTTTCCGTATGTAAAACATTGTATGCAAAAAAGTGAAGAAACGATTTCTCCAATGACAAGACCGATTACTGCAAACAGTATTGTGATTGGCTGTTCTTTTTTTAGTGCGATCATATATATGATATATACACTGGAGACTCGCACGATTTGTTCGATCAGCTGTGCAAGAGCTGGGATTTTTGTCTGTTTTCGCCCGAGATAGTATCCGCAGATGCAGCTGTGGACAGATGCAAAAGGAAGTGAATAGGAGATCGCAATGAGTAACGGTTCACAGCGTATATCACCAAGAATATAGATGGAAAAAGCAGAGGCATTTACCTGTAATATAGCTGCGGTGACCGTGGAGAGTGCGATGGACAGGAGTAGCCCGACATACAGAAGTTGTCTTGCTTCTTTTTGTTTGGCAAGAGCGATTTTACTGGCAACACATCTGGAAATGGCTACTTCAATTCCGGCTGTGGTGAGTGAAAAACAAAGTGCGTAGATTGGGAAAATTAGTTGATAGAGTCCTACGCTTTCTTCGCCGAAAGTATGGCTTAAGAACATACGGTAAAAAAAACCAATAAAACGGCTTAGAAAGCCAGTGACAGTGAGAATAAATGTACCTTTCAAAATAGTGTGTTTTTCAGACATGTGTTCTCCTGAATTTTTTGTCTTTATAACATATTCCTAGAATGTCCTTGACAGAACCCAAAGAGAGTGATATTCTACAAAGGAAATAAATCCTAGTGAATCACTAGGGATTAAATAAACCAAAGAAGGTGAAGATTTGAAAATATCAACAAAAGGGCGTTACGGTCTTCGTGCTTTGATTGATATTGCTCAATATAGTGAGATAGAGCCTGTTTCAATCAGCAGTATTTCGGCGAGGCAGGACATATCCGAACGATATTTGGAGCAGCTGATGGCATTGCTAAAAAAAGCCGGATTGATTAAAAGTATCCGGGGAGCCGGTGGCGGCTATGTACTTGCAAAAGATGTCAGTGAGATTTCGGTCGGGGATGTGTTAAGAGCATTGGAAGGAAATTTAGAGCCGGTAGAGTGTGCAGCTTTTCACGAAGAGGAATTATGTGAGGCTGCGGGGGGCTGTGTCACAAAATATGTGTGGAAGAAGATCAATGAAAGCATTAATCGAACCGTTGATGAGATTGATTTGAAACAGCTTGTAGAGGAAAGCAAGCAAGTTCAACAAGATTTGACAGTGCAAAAAAAATGTAATAATTAGGAGGAAAGAACATGGACAGACTTATTTATTTAGATAATGCGGCGACAACAAAAACAGCGCCGGAGGTAGTAGAGGCGATGCTTCCGTATTTTACAGAAAATTATGGGAATCCATCCAGCGTTTATAGTTTTGCGGCAAAAAATAAAGATGCGATTACAAGACAACGCGAGATTATTGCAGACGCACTAGGTGCAAGCGCAAATGAAATTTATTTTACTGCAGGCGGTTCCGAAGCAGATAACTGGGGGCTGAAAGCAACAGCAGAGGCTTACAAAAATAAAGGGAATCATATTATAACAACGAAGATTGAACATCATGCAATTCTTCACACAGGCGATTATCTGGAGAAAAATGGATATGAAGTGACATATTTGGATGTGGATGAGAATGGCGTGGTAAAACTGGAAGAACTGAAAGCAGCAATCAGACCTACGACTATTTTGATTTCTGTGATGTATGCTAATAATGAGATTGGAACGATTCAGCCAATCAAAGAGATCGGTGCAATTGCACATGAACATGGGATTTTATTCCACACAGATGCTGTTCAGGCATTTGGGCAAGTGCCGATCAATGTAGACGAATGTCACATTGATATGCTGAGTGCAAGCGGGCATAAGTTAAACGGTCCAAAAGGGATTGGTTTTTTGTATATCCGAAAAGGAGTAAAGATCCGTTCTTTTGTACACGGAGGAGCGCAGGAGAGAAAACGTCGTGCAGGAACAGAGAATGTACCTGGAATTATCGGACTTGGAACAGCGGTTGAAAGAGCAGTGCGCACAATGAAAGAACGTACGGCAAAAGAGATTGAATTGAGAGATCATTTGATTGAACGTGTGCTTGCGGAGATTCCGTACTGCAGACTGAATGGACATAGAACTGACCGCCTTCCGAACAATGCAAATTTCAGTTTTCAGTTTATTGAAGGGGAATCGCTTTTGATTATGCTCGACATGAAAGGAATTTGCGGTTCCAGTGGATCAGCCTGTACATCAGGGTCTTTGGATCCGTCGCATGTTCTTTTGGCAATCGGTTTGCCACATGAAATCGCGCATGGATCGTTAAGACTGACATTGAGCGAAGAGACAACAAAAGAAGAGATTGACTATGTGGTAGATTGTCTGAAAGAGATTGTGGCACAGCTTCGCAGCATGTCGCCGCTATATGAAGATTTTGTAAAAAAACAGAAATAATAAAAATGAATAAAAGGAGAATTAGATATGTATACAGAAAAAGTAATGGATCATTTTCAAAATCCAAGAAACGTAGGAGAAATTGAAAACGCCAGTGGTGTTGGTACAGTAGGGAACGCAAAATGTGGAGATATTATGAGAATCTATCTTGACATCGATGACAACCAGATTATTCAAGATGTGAAATTCAAAACATTTGGTTGTGGAGCGGCGGTTGCTACAAGCAGTATGGCGACAGAACTTGTAAAAGGAAAAAGCATCTATGATGCACTTCAAGTCACAAACAAGGCGGTTATGGAAGCGCTGGACGGACTTCCACCGGTAAAAGTACATTGTTCACTGCTTGCAGAGGAAGCAATCCATGCTGCGCTTTGGGATTACGCAGAAAAACACGGAATTAAAATTGAAGGTTTGGAAAAACCAAAATCAGATATTCATGAAGACGAAGAAGAGGAAGAAGAATACTAAGAGATAGAACAGAGGGAGCCAGATGGAAAAAAAGAAAGTAGTTGTCGGAATGTCGGGCGGTGTAGACTCATCAGTTGCGGCGTATCTTTTAAAAGAACAAGGATATGATGTGATCGGCGTGACGATGCAGATTTGGCAGGATGAAGACAGAGTCATACAGGAAGAAAATGGAGGATGCTGCGGTTTGACAGCGGTAGATGATGCCAGAAGAGTTGCAAGTGATTTGGGGATTCCTTATTATGTTATGAATTTTAAGAAAGAGTTCAAAGAAAATGTAATTGACTATTTTGTTGATGAATATTTGAATGGAAGGACACCAAATCCATGTATTGCATGTAACCGCTATGTGAAGTGGGAGTCGCTCCTGAAAAGAAGTATGGATATCGGAGCAGATTATATTGCAACAGGTCATTACGCCAGAATTGAAAAACTTCCCAATGGAAGATATAGCCTGAGACGTTCAGCCACACTCGCAAAAGATCAGACATATGCACTTTATAATCTGACACAGGAGCAGTTGAAGAGAACGCTGATGCCGGTCGGTGCTTATGCGAAAGAGGAAGTGCGGGAAATTGCAGAAAAAATTGGGCTTCGAGTGGCGAATAAACCAGACAGTCAGGATATTTGTTTTGTGCCCGACGGAAATTATGCGGAATTTATCGAGGAGACAATTGAGAAAAAGATTCCAGAAGGAAATTTTGTGTTGTCGGATGGAACTGTTGTCGGAACACATAAAGGAATTACCCATTACACAGTTGGACAGAGGAAGGGACTTGGTCTGTCGCTTGGACATCCTGTTTTTGTTTTGGAGATCCGTCCGGAGACAAATGAAGTTGTGATTGGCAGCAATGAGGAATCACTTACGTATACATTGCGGGCAAATCAATTGAATTTTATGTCCATTGAAGATTTGAAAGAGGGAGAGAAAATCCGTGTATTTGCCAAAATACGCTATAATCACAAAGGTGCTTGGTGCGAAGTGGAACGTACTGGAGAGGACGAGGTACGTTGTAGATTTGAAGAGCAGCAAAGAGCTGTGACACCGGGGCAGGCTGTTGTTTTTTACGATGGGGATTATGTTCTTGGCGGGGGTACGATTATAGGAGAATAGAATATGATAAAAGCAGATTTTCATATGCACACATCGTTTTCGTCTGATTCGGAGACGATGCCGGAAAAAATGGTTGAAGAGGCAATAAGAATGGGACTTAAGACAATCTGTTTTACGGATCATCAGGATTTTGACTTTCCGGGAGAAGAAACTCTCTTCTTATTTGATACTGCGACCTATTTTCGGAAAATGAAAAAACTACGGGAAATGTATCGGGACAAGATTGATATTCGAATTGGTGTGGAAATTGGACTTCAACCGCATTTGGGAAATGCATATAAAGAGTATGTCTCGTCGTATCCGTTTGACTTTGTGATCGGATCTGTACACGTTGTGAATCAGATGGATCCGTATTACGGAGAGTTTTTTGAAGATAAGACAGATTCAGAAGCTTACCGGCAGGCGTTTTTGGAGACACTGACGGACATTCGGGCAATTAAAGATTTTGATGTATTGGGGCACATTGACTATATTGTTCGATATGGAAAAGAAAAAGAAAAATATTATTCTTATACAAAATTTTCGGATGAAATTGACGAAATTTTAAAATATTTGATTGCACATGGAAAAGGAATTGAGCTCAATACAGCAGGGTTTAAATATGGATTGGGATTTTGCCATCCGCATCCTGAGATTTTAAAAAGATACTGTGAGCTTGGAGGAGAGATCATCACAATCGGGGCAGATGGACATAAGCCTGAACACATTGCATATGATTTTGAAAAGGTGGCTCCGATCCTGAGAGAATGTGGCTTCAAATATTATACAGAATTTAAAGAAAGAAAGCCAGTTTTTAAGCAACTTCCATAAAATTCAAAAATAGACTTGAATTTTTGTACTATCTTTAGTACAATCTTAAATAGGTTGATGATTCTTTAACATAGTAAAGAATATCACTATAGACGCTGTGAAACAGTAATTAATAATTAATTAAACTTTAGGAGGAATTAATCATGGCAGTAAAAGTAGCGATTAATGGATTTGGACGTATTGGACGTCTTGCATTCAGACAAATGTTCGGAGCAGAAGGATATGAAGTAGTTGCAATCAACGACTTAACATCTCCAAAAATGTTAGCTCACTTATTAAAATACGATTCATCTCAGGGAAAATACGCTTTAGCTGATAAAGTAACAGCAGGTGAAGATTCTATCACAGTAGATGGAAAAGAAATCAAAATTTATGCAAAAGCAAACGCTGAAGAACTTCCATGGGGAGAAATCGGTGTTGACGTTGTATTAGAATGTACAGGATTCTATACATCAAAAGCAAAAGCAGAAGCTCATATCAAAGCAGGTGCAAGAAAAGTTGTTATCTCAGCTCCAGCAGGAAATGACCTTCCAACAATCGTTTACAATGTAAACCATGACACATTAAAACCAGAAGATACAGTAATTTCAGCAGCTTCTTGTACAACAAACTGCTTAGCACCAATGGCTGACGCATTGAACAAATTAGCTACAATCAAATCTGGTATCATGTGCACAATTCATGCTTACACAGGTGATCAGATGACACTTGATGGACCACAGAGAAAAGGTGATTTAAGAAGATCTCGTGCAGCAGCTGTTAATATCGTACCTAACAGCACAGGTGCAGCAAAAGCAATCGGTTTAGTTATTCCGGAATTAAACGGAAAATTAATCGGATCTGCTCAGCGTGTTCCAACACCAACAGGATCTACAACAATCTTAACAGCAGTTGTTGAAGGAAACGTAACAGTTGATGAAATCAACGCAGCTATGAAAGCAGCAGCTAACGAATCTTACGGATACAACGAAGATGAAATCGTTTCAAGCGATATCGTTGGTATGAGATATGGTTCTTTATTCGATGCTACACAGACAATGGCTCTTCCATTAGACAATGGTACAACAGAAGTACAGGTTGTTTCTTGGTATGACAATGAAAATTCTTACACAAGCCAGATGGTAAGAACAATCAAATACTTCTCTGAATTAGCATAATGTTACATTGCATTTGGTTCAGAATTATTTAAGATCCAAAAAGGGGTCCGGTCTTATTGGGGACCGGGCTCTTTTTTTAGAAATAATGGTACATATATGTATAGTTATTTCAATGATAAAATCATATTTTTAAGGAGGCAATACTATGCTTAACAAAAAATCAGTAGATGATATCAATGTAAAAGGGAAAAGAGTTCTTGTAAGATGTGACTTTAATGTGCCATTGATTGATGGGAAAATCACAGATGAGAACCGTCTTGTAGCTGCTCTTCCTACAATTAAAAAATTAATTGCAGACGGTGGAAAGGTTATTCTTTGTTCACATCTTGGAAAACCAAAGGGAGAGCCAAAACCAGAATTATCATTGGCGCCAGTTGCAGTGAGATTGTCTGAGTTATTGGGACAAGAAGTAAAATTTGCAGCAGATGCAACTGTGGTTGGTGAGAATGCGAAGGCTACAGTAGCAGCAATGAATGACGGAGATGTTATCCTTCTTGAAAATACTCGTTACAGAGCAGAAGAAACAAAAAATGGAGAAGAATTCAGCAAAGAGTTAGCTTCTTTATGTGATGTATTTGTAAATGATGCATTTGGTACGGCTCACAGAGCACACTGCTCAAATGTAGGTGTTACGAAATATGTAGATACAGCGGTTGTTGGTTACCTGATGCAAAAAGAAATTGATTTCTTAGGAAATGCAGTAAATAATCCGGAAAGACCATTCGTTGCAATTTTGGGTGGAGCGAAAGTATCAAGCAAGATTTCTGTAATCGAAAACTTACTTGACAAAGTAGACACATTAATCATCGGCGGTGGAATGTCTTACACATTCAGCAAAGCTATGGGCGGAAAAGTAGGTATCTCTTTATTAGAAGAAGATTACTGTGATTTTGCTTTAAACATGTTGAAAAAAGCAGAAGAAAAAGGTGTAAAATTATTACTTCCAGTAGACCATGTTGTTGCAGATGATTTCTCTAATGATGCAAATATTCAGGTTGTGAGCAGAGGAGAAATCCCGGATGGATGGGAAGGTCTTGATATCGGACCAGAGACAGCAAAATTGTATGCTGAAACTGTAAAAACAGCAAAAACAGTTGTATGGAATGGACCAATGGGATGCTTCGAGATGCCAAACTTTGCAAAAGGTACAGAGGCAGTAGCAAAAGCATTAGCAGAGACAGATGCAGTGACAATCATCGGTGGTGGAGATTCTGCAGCGGCAGTTAACCAATTAGGATACGGTGATAAGATGACACACATCTCTACAGGTGGCGGAGCTTCTCTTGAATTCTTAGAAGGTAAGGAGTTACCTGGGGTAGCAGCTGCTAACGATAAGTAATAGCATGCATATATGACAAAATGACTGCGTTAGATGCGGCTTGACGTACTTTTTTGTACGACGGCGCCGCATTGAACAGTTACAAATAATAAATGAAATAGTAATTGGGAGACGATAAAAATGGCAAGAAGAAAAATTATTGCAGGAAACTGGAAAATGAACAAAACTCCAAGTGAGGCAGTTGCGTTGATCAACGAATTAAAACCTTTAGTAGCTACAGAAGATGCGGACGTAGTATTTTGTGTACCGGCAATCAGCATTATTCCAGCAATCGAGGCGGCAAAAGGAAGCAACATCGAAATCGGTGCTGAAAATATGTACTTCGAAGAAAGCGGAGCATATACAGGAGAGATCGCACCAAATATGCTTACAGATGTTGGGGTAAAATATGTTATCATTGGACACTCTGAGAGACGTGAATATTTTGCAGAGACAGATGAGACTGTCAATAAAAAAGTAAAAAAAGCTTTTGAACACGGAATTACACCAATTGTTTGCTGTGGAGAGACATTAACACAGAGAGAACAGGGTGTTACAATTGATTTCATTCGTCAGCAGATTAAAATTGCTTTCTTAGACGTGACAGCAGATCAGGCTAAGACTGCGGTAATCGCTTACGAACCAATTTGGGCTATTGGAACAGGAAAAGTAGCTACAACAGAACAGGCACAGGAAGTTTGTGCAGCAATCCGTAAATGTATCGGAGAAATTTATGATGAAGCTACAGCAGAAGCTATCCGTATTCAGTACGGTGGTTCTGTTTCAGCCGCAAGCGCTCCAGAGTTATTTGCCCAGGCAGATATCGATGGTGGACTTGTTGGTGGAGCATCATTAAAACCAGATTTTGGAAAAATTGTAAATTACAAATAGTATTTGAAATTTAGTAACTAACAGGGGGTCATTGGCTAGAACAGTCAGTGACTCTTTGCTGTTTTCTGAAAAACAGTGTGATACAAATTTTTAGGGGAGAGTGTGTTTAGCATGCGAAGAGTAGAAAGTATTAAGCAGACAACACAAAACAAGTTTTTGAACATGTACGAGCTAGATATGAAAAGTGATACAGGGAAGCACAGTACCTATTTTGTGGCATCCAGAGCAAAGACGATAGAAGAGTTGAAGATTAAGACAAGAGAAAACAAGGCAGATGGAGTGATTATATATAGTGTCTATCGAGATGAAAAAGAGAAAAAAGAAAAACTGGTCTTAATTCGTCAGTATAGATGTCCTTTGGATGATTATATCTATGAGTTTCCGGCGGGACTTGTGGATGAAGGGGAAGACTTTAAGATGGCTGGCATGCGGGAACTAAAAGAGGAGACCGGACTTGATTTTCAACCGATTGATGCGGCGGATATGTATACAAAGCCGTATTTTACGACGATCGGCATGACAGATGAATCTTGTGGGACTGTGTATGGATATGCGAGCGGAGTTCCTTCCAAAGAAGGGCAGGAGGAGAATGAGGAGATTGAGATTGTGCTTGCAGATAAAGCGGAGGTGCGAAGAATCTTAAAGGAAGAGAATGTGGCAATTATGTGTGCATATATGCTCATGCATTTTTTTAATACACCAGAAGGACATGTATTTGATTTTTTACAGGAACGCATCTGAGCTGAGAAATTCATGGGTAAAAACTTGCAACGACAAGGAAAATCATGTAAAATAATTCAGGTAGGATAAAAGATAAAAGTTTAACATAAAGGAGAATGAAAAGATGAGTAAGAAACCAACAGTTTTAATGATTCTTGATGGATATGGTCTGAATGATAAGCATGAGGCAAATGCGGTATTTGAAGGTAAGACACCTATAATGGATAAATTGATGGCAGAGTATCCGTTTGTAAAAGGAAATGCCAGCGGTATGGCAGTGGGACTTCCGGAAGGTCAGATGGGAAACTCAGAAGTTGGCCATTTGAATATGGGAGCAGGTCGCATCGTATATCAGGATTTGACAAAAATTACAAAGGCAATTCAGGATGGAGATTTCTTTGAAAACGAGGCATTGTTAGAAGCATGCAAAAACGCAAAAGAGCACGATTCAGCGCTCCATATGTTCGGACTGGTTTCAGACGGTGGAGTACACAGCCACAACTCTCACATCTATGGATTGTTAGAACTTGCAAAAAAACAAGGGCTTTCAAAAGTTTATGTACACTGTTTCCTAGATGGACGTGATACACCGCCGGCATCTGGAAAAGACTATGTACAGGAATTAGCGGATAAGATGAAAGAAATCGGAGTAGGTGAGATTGCATCTGTAATGGGACGTTACTATGCGATGGACAGAGATAACAGATGGGATCGTGTAGAATTGGCATACAATGCAATGGTAAAAGGTGAAGGTGAGACTGCAGAGTGTGGACCATGCGCAGTTCAGGCGTCTTATGATGCAGAGAAAACAGATGAATTTGTGTTACCGACAGTGATTGTAAAAGATGGAGCGCCTGTTGCGACAATTAAAGAGAACGATTCTATCATCTTCTTCAACTTCAGACCGGACAGAGCAAGAGAAATCACAAGAACGTTCTGTGATGACAACTTTGAAGGATTTGACAGAGGAGAAAGAGTTAAGACAACATTTGTATGCTTTACAGAGTATGATGTGACAATTGAGAATAAATTAGTTGCTTTCCATAAGACGGAGATTACAAATACGTTTGGTGAGTTCCTTGCAGTAAACGATATGACACAGGCAAGAATCGCTGAGACAGAAAAATATGCACATGTTACATTCTTCTTCAACGGCGGTGTCGAAGAGCCAAATAAGGGAGAAGACCGTATCTTGGTGAAATCTCCAAAGGTTGCTACGTATGACTTACAGCCTGAGATGAGCGCATTTGAAGTGTGCGACAAGTTAGTAGATGCAATCAAATCTGAGAAGTATGATGTGATCATTATCAACTTTGCAAATCCGGATATGGTAGGACACACTGGTGTAGAAAATGCAGCAATTAAGGCAATTGAAGCAGTGGATACATGTGTGGGAAGAGCTGTTGAAGCAATCAAAGAAGTAGACGGACAGATGTTTATCTGTGCAGACCACGGAAATGCAGAGCAATTGGTGGACTATGAGACAGGAGAGCCATTTACAGCTCATACAACAAATCCGGTTCCGTTTATCTTAGTAAATGCAGATCCTGTATACAAATTAAGAGAAGGCGGATGTTTGGCAGATATTGCTCCGACATTGATTGAATTAATGGGAATGGAACAGCCAAAAGAAATGACAGGAACATCACTTCTTGTGAAATAATTATAGAGAACATAAAAGACCTTGCATGGAGCATGAAGCTTTGGCAAGGTCTTTTTTTGAAAAACGATTTAATTGTTTTTGCTTAAGTTTTTATTTGCAGTTGACAGCATCAATTTGATACGATTCAACTGGTTTACTTCGCTGGCACCCGGATCATAGTCGATGGCAACGACGTTTGCGAGCGGATAGCGTCGTCTCAGTTCTTTAATCACACCTTTTCCGACAACGTGGTTTGGAAGGCAGGCAAAGGGCTGCGTGCAGACAATATTTGTTGTGCCGCTATGAATGAGTTCTAACATCTCTCCGGTTAAGAACCAGCCTTCTCCGGTCTGATTTCCGAGAGAAACAATATCTTTTGCCATATCTGCAAGGTCTGTGATCTTCGCTGGCGGATCAAAGTGCTTACTTTGCGCAAATGCTTTTGCGGCAGGGGCACGGAACCATTCCAGTGCTTTGATTCCAAGATTTGCTTTGCGGGCAGTTGATTTTTTCATACCTAGTTTTTCTGCTTTAAAGTTACTGTTGTAGAAACAGTATAAGAAGAAATCCAGCAGATCAGGAACGACCGCTTCGGCACCTTCTTGTTCCAGCAGTTCTACAAGATAATTATTTGCCGCAGGAAGGAATTTTACAAGAATCTCACCAACGATTCCAACACGCGGCTTTTGGATATCCAACATCGGGAGATTGTCAAAGTCCTCAATAATCTCCTTGCACATTTTGCTGAATTCACGTCTGCCGGGATGTTTTTTCTGTACGAATGCAATGCATTTTTTCTTCCATTTTTCATGAAGAGCATTTGCAGAGCCAGGCACCGCTTCGTATGGGCGGACACGATAGAGTGCTCTCATGAAAATATCCCCAAATACGACAGCATACATTCCTTTTAAAGCGAGTGGGAGTGTAATCTTAAATCCAGGGTTTTCTTCCAACCCACTTAAATTGATGGAGATGACCGGAATATGTGCATAACCAGCCTTTTCCAATGCACGTCGGATAAATCCGATGTAGTTGGAAGCACGACATCCTCCGCCTGTCTGGGAAATGATCACGGCAATCTTATCTGTGTCATATTTTCCGGAAAGAATGGCCTCCATAATCTGACCGACTACCATCAAGGAAGGGTAGCAGGCATCGTTGTTTACATATTTTAATCCCACATTTACCGCGGATTTATTATCATTTGCAAGCACTTCAATATTGTAGCCGCAAGAGCGGAATGCGGGTTCTACAAGCTCGAAGTGAATCGGAGACATCTGCGGGCAAAGTATTGTGTAGTTTTTTCGCATCTCTTTCGTAAATGGAACCTTTACAATAGAGGATGGCTTAACCTCGCGTGAAGTATGTTTTTCTTCTCTGACACGGATGGCAGAAAGAAGAGAACGGATACGGATTCTGGCAGCACCTAAGTTATTCACCTCGTCGATTTTCAGTGAAGTGTAGATTTTGCCGGATTTTGTCAAAATATCTGCTACTGCGTCGGTTGTTACTGCATCCAAACCACAACCAAAAGAATTTAATTGAATCAGATCTAAATTATCTTTTGTCTTTACATAGTTAGCGGCTGCGTACAATCGTGAGTGGTACATCCATTGATCCATTACGATAAGCGGACGTTCTACTTTATGTAAGTGAGAGACAGAGTCTTCTGTCAGTACAGCGATTCCATAAGAATTGATCAGTTCCGGAATTCCATGGTGTACTTCCGGATCGATGTGGTATGGGCGCCCTGCCAGGACGATACCACGTTGACCGGTCTTATCCAAATATGCAATGGTTTCTTCTCCTTTTTTGCGAATGTCTTCGCGGCATTTGGCGAGCTCTGTCCAAGCGAGGTGAACTGCCTGTCGGATCTCATCAGCCGGAATTGAAAATTCTCCAGAAAGCTCTTCAATCAGGCGGGTTGATAAGGTGTCTTCGCTTTTAAACGACATAAATGGATTCTTGAAATTAACCTTTCCGTTTGTGATCTCATCCATGTTGTTTTTTATGTTTTCGGCATAAGAAGTAACAATCGGACAGTTATAATGGTTGTTGGCATCTTCAAATTCCTGTCGTTCATAAGGAATACAAGGATAGAAGATAAAAGGAATCCCCTGCTGAATGAGCCATTCTACATGTCCGTGAGCAAGTTTTGCCGGATAACATTCGGATTCACTTGGGATTGATTCAATGCCAAGTTCGTAAATTTTTCGATTGGAAGCCGGAGAAAGTACTACGCGGAATTTCAAAGTGTTGAAAAATGTAAACCAGAACGGATAGTTCTCATACATATTCAGCACACGTGGAATGCCAACAGTTCCCCGGACTGCCTCGGATTCGTCAAGCGGCTGATAATTGAAATAACGTTGCATTTTATATGCAAACAAGTTCGGCATACCGTTGTCAGATTTTTCTTTTCCGAGACCGCGTTCACAGCGGTTACCGGTAATGAATTTGCGTCCGCCGCTGAATTTATTGATCGTCAGACGACAGTTGTTCGTACAGCCTTTACATTTTGCCATGCCGGTATTGTACTCTAGATGCTCAATCTCTTCAATGGAAAGCATCGTAGTTCCTTTGCATTCGCTGAAACGTTCGCGCGCAATGAGAGCTGCGCCAAATGCCCCCATGATTCCGGTAATATCCGGTCGCACTGCCTGGCAGTCGGCGATTGTCTCGAAACTTCGAAGAACAGCATCATTATAAAATGTACCGCCCTGCACGACGATCCGCTTTCCAAGTTCAGAAGCATCGGATACTTTGATAACTTTAAACAGTGCGTTTTTGATAACAGAATATGCAAGTCCGGCAGAAATATCAGCGACGGAAGCCCCTTCTTTTTGCGCCTGTTTTACTTTTGAGTTCATAAATACGGTACAGCGTGTGCCAAGGTCGATTGGATGGTTGGCGAACAATGCTTCATGAGCGAAGTCTTCCACGCTGTAATTCAATGATTTTGCAAATGTCTCAATGAAAGAACCGCAGCCGGAAGAGCAGGCTTCGTTTAGTTGAACGCTGTCGACGGTCTGATTCTTAATTTTGATGCATTTCATATCCTGACCGCCAATGTCGAGGATACAGTCTACATCCGGCTCAAAGAAAGAGGCGGCATAATAATGAGATACCGTTTCCACTTCGCCTTCATCAAGAAGCAAAGCGGACTTGATCAGTGCTTCGCCATATCCGGTAGAGCAGGAGTGCGCAATCGTGACTCCTTTTGGAAGCTGACGGTAAATATCTTTGATTGCTGTGATTGTCGTACCAAGAGGATCTCCATCATTGCTGTGATAGAAGGAGTAGAGTAAAGTTCCGTCTTCTCCGACTAAAGCAGCCTTGGTAGTAGTGGAACCGGCATCAATTCCAAGGAATGCTTTTCCTTTATAAGAGGCGAGATCAGCAACAGGTACTTGATGTTTTGCGTGTCTGCTTTGAAACTCATCATAGTCTGCTCTGCTCGAAAATAGTGGGGTGAGTCGTTCAACCTCAAAGTCCATATGGATATGTCCGGCAAGGCGCTCCTGCAACTCCTGAAGAGAAACACTCAGATCTCGCTTGGAGTTCAGTGCAGAACCAATTGCAGCAAACAGATGAGAATGTGTCGGAGCAATAATATGCTCATCATCTAATTTCAATGTTCGGATAAACGCCTCCCGCAATTCAGAAAGGAAGTGAAGAGGTCCCCCTAAAAAAGCGACATGCCCGCGGATTGGCTTCCCGCAGGCGAGTCCACTGATCGTCTGATTCACAACAGCCTGAAAAATAGAGGCGGACAAATCTTCTTTGGTAGCCCCTTCGTTGATCAATGGCTGAATATCAGATTTGGCAAATACGCCACAACGTGCAGCAATAGAATAGAGAGCTTTGTAGTTCTTTGCATATTCATTCAGACCGGTTGCGTCTGTCTGTAACAGAGAAGCCATCTGGTCAATGAAAGAACCGGTTCCACCGGCACAGATCCCATTCATGCGCTGTTCCACATTGCCTCCTTCGAAATAGATAATCTTTGCATCTTCTCCACCAAGTTCGATTGCGACGTCTGTCTGTGGAGCATAGTCTTGAAGTGCAGTAGATACTGCAATGACTTCCTGAACAAATGGTGTCTCTAAGTGTTTTGCAAGTGTCAGTCCACCGGAACCGGTGATGACCGGCGATACGTGGATGGCTCCTAGTTTGTAAATTGCACGTCCGAGCAAATCGGAAAGAGTCTCTTGAATATTTGCAAAATGACGCTCATAGTCAGAGAAGAGCACCTCGTTTTGCTCGTTCAAAATCGCAATTTTTACAGTAGTGGAACCGATATCAATTCCTAAAGTATATAAATTATTGTTACTCATATCTATCTCCTTTTTATGGATAAGAAACAGATAGTTTCTTATTAAAATGGATTTCGTTTTTTTGACAACCTACATTATACGATAAGATGTCGAAAAACACAATTTGAAAATATGTGGAATATTTTAAGCTTTTAGGGTTGAGAAATTGTTAAAATTATGTAAATATAAATAGCCCGATTGACAAACTGAATTAGTGAGGATACAATTACTACTAGTTGTTGAGAAAGTAAAAATAATAATAAAGGAGCTATATTTTTATGAATTGGATTAGCAAGTTAGAACGGAAGTTTGGACGATATGCAATTCAGAATCTGATGTTTTATGTGATTGCGTTGTATACCGTTGGCTTTGCATTGAGTTTGGTTGCTCCGGAATTCTATTATCAGTATTTGTCACTGAACATAGAAGCGGTGTTTCACGGGCAGATCTGGAGGCTGGTTACATTTTTGATGCAGCCACCAAGTTCGAGTGCATTATTTATGGTGTTTGCATTGTATTTATACTATATGATCGGACGTCAGCTTGAATATGCATGGGGAGCTTTTCGGTTTAATCTATATTTTTTGACGGGCGTGCTGTTTCACATACTGGCAGCGATTCTCGTATATGTGATAACAGGAATATCATTCCCACTTGGGACGTTTTACTTGAATTTGTCACTGTTTTTTGCGTTTGCAGCGTTGTATCCGAACGAACAGTTCTTATTGTTTATGGTGATTCCGATTAAGGTGAAATATCTGGCGTGGCTGGATGCGGCTTATTTTGGATATGCGATTCTACAGGCATTTTTGCCGGCATATGGAGGAAGCGTATTTGGAATTGTCTATAAGGCAAATGCATTGGCAGCAGTGGTATCCATTTTGAATTTCCTGATTTTCTATGTTTCGACAAGAAATATGAAACGGTATTCGCCGAAGGAGGTTCGTAGGAAAAAGGCTTATAAAAAAGCAGTGCATGAAGCAAGAAGAGAGCAGCACTATGAAGGTGGTGCAAAACATAAATGTGCAGTCTGCGGACGCACGGAACTTGATGATGAAAATTTGGAATTTCGCTATTGTTCAAAATGCAATGGGAACTACGAATATTGTCAGGACCATTTGTTTACGCATGAACATGTGAAATAGAAATAAAAAAGGCAGGAGAGAACGAGATGAAGAAGACAAAAATTATTTGTACCATGGGACCAAACACAAACGACAGAGAATTAATGAAAAAATTAGTCGAAAATGGAATGGACATTGCCCGTTTCAATTTCTCACATGGAGATCATGAAGAACAGAAAAGCAGAATGGATATGCTCAAAGCAATTCGTGAAGAAGCTGGAAAAACAATTGCGATTCTTTTGGACACAAAAGGACCGGAGATTCGTACAGGTGTGATAAAAGATGATAAAAAAGTGACACTTGTAGAGGGACAAAAATTCACATTAACTACAAAAGAAGTGGAAGGCGATGCAAATCGAGTTTCCATCACATATGAAGGTCTTGTAGAAGATGTTGAAATTGGAAAGAAAATTTTGATTGATGACGGCTTGATTGAGTTGGAAGTAAAGAATATTACAGATACGGATATTATTTGCCGTGTAATTAATGGTGGTGAACTGGGACAGAAAAAAGGTGTGAATGTGCCGAATGTACCGGTGAGACTTCCTGCACTGACAGAAAAAGACCGTCAGGATATTATTTTTGGTGTGGAACAAGGGGTTGACTTTATTGCGGCATCATTTGTGCGTTCGGCAGAAGGAGTGCTTGAGATCAAAGCACTGTTAAAAGAGTGTGGAGCACCACATCTTCCGGTTATTGCCAAGATTGAGAATGCAGAAGGAATCAAAAATATTGATGAGATCATCCGCTGTGCAGACGGAATCATGGTTGCACGTGGAGACTTGGGAGTTGAGATTCCGGCAGAAGAAGTTCCATATTTGCAGAAGATGCTGATTCAAAAATGTAACAGTAACTATAAACCTGTTATTACAGCAACACAGATGTTGGATTCTATGATGAGAAATCCAAGACCGACAAGAGCTGAGGTGACAGATGTTGCCAATGCGGTATATGATGGAACAGATGCGGTGATGCTCTCAGGTGAGACTGCACAGGGAAAATATCCTTTAGAAGCACTTCAGATGATGGTTCATATTATCGAGAATACAGAAGAGCATTTGGATTATGAGACACTTCTTGGAAAAGCACAGGCACATCGCAAAAAAGGAATCTCCAGTGCAATTGGCTACTCATCTGTTGCAACAGCGGCAAGCCTGAATGCAAAATGTATCGTCACACCGACGGTATCCGGTGCAACAGCCAGAGTGGTATCAAAATTCAGACCGAAAGCACCGATTATCGGAGTGAGCCCAAGTGCGTTGACGCTTCGTAAAATGCAGCTTTACAGAGGTGTATATCCGATCAAATCAATTCAGTTGGAGACGACAGAAGATATTTGTGAAGAGGCTATCAATCTTGTGAGTGCAAAACAAATTGTAGAACCAGGAGACATTGTTGTATTGACAGCAGGAATTCCGGCAAGAAGCGAAGGAGTAGCAAAAGAAGGAATAAGCAACATGATGCGTATTGCAGTTGTAGAATAGGTACTCATATTACAGGGACAGGAGTTTTTAAGAACGCTCACGACAAACGCATGAGTAAATAAATAGGGTAGAGGGGAGACTATGAAGAAAAGTCTGTAAATAAGATCTTCTATGATAATGATAGGCGAG